>Ga0307478_10000108_pt1 | contig 95861 bp, 77 predicted proteins | sample atmos_gasesECM4C_2_FD_203713 | JGI IMG/M metagenome (GOLD analysis project Ga0307478, IMG submission 203713) | Hardwood forest soil microbial communities from Morgan-Monroe State Forest, Indiana, United States - atmos_gasesECM4C_05 | ecosystem: Environmental > Terrestrial > Soil > Temperate...
AGCTCTTCCGGCGCGCCTTCGGCGCTGATGCGGTAAATGCTGCTGGAGAGAACGGGGGAAAAGGGGACGAAGGGCTGCGGCTGGGCCTGGCCGCCAGTGATTACGCCGCCGGGCGCGATGGCCATCGCGCCTTGCGGTCCGGAGAGGATGGTCGTGGGAGGTTGTCCGAGGTGCTGCTTTTCGCCAATCGCGGAGACATAGATGGCGCCCTCGGGCGCGATGGCCAGAGAAGTGACTTCGCGCTTGGAAGTTTCATAGAGAACGAAGGCTTCGGCTTTCCCAGCGGTAGAATCCTTGACTTCTTTGGCGGACATCTTCGCGGAATTCTTCGAGACGCGCAGAATGCGGCCGCTGGGTTCCGTACCGGCGATGAGTTCCCCTTTGGCGTCGAAAGCCAAAACGCGGATGTGTGTTTCGTCGCTGGAGTAGAAGAGTTCGCCCTTGCCATCGGGCGCGACGGCGAACACTTGGCCCTTGTCACCCGTGGCCACGTAGAGAGTCCCGTCGGGGGCAAAAGCGAGGTCCCAGATGTATTTCGTCTTGGGATCGAAGAAAACGGACTTTTCGCCGGAAGCGGATACGCGGTAAACCTTGCCGTCGGGAGAGGTGCCGACATAGAGAGCGCCTTTGGCGTCGAAAGCAATGGCTTGGGCATTGAGGTCTGTGGAATCGAAAACTACGGTGGGTTTTCCGCTCAAATCGAAGCGAAATACTTTCGCAGGCGAACCGCCCGCGGCATAAAGCTCGCCCTTGGGATCGACGCGGACAGACCAGAGATAAGAAGCGTCGGCGTCGGCGAGCAAGGTAAATTTGGGCGCAAGCTCGAGGCGGCCGTCGCTGCGGACCGCCACACCATGGGCGTTGCCTTTCAGGAATTCATCGTAGGTGGACTGGCGCCAGCGGCGGGTGTGTTCGGCGAAAGAAGGGAAGCCAAGGAAGCCAAAGAGGCCAAAGAAGTAAAGGATTCGGTACAAGCCTGCTCGAGATGACGACTTGCGCATTGTGGTTTTCACCGGATTTGGAGATTTAGAGAGATGACGCCGGAGACGGGGCCCCCGAGCGGGATGGAAGCTTCGCCGGCCAACGATTCACGCAGAATCTGGACGGAGCCAGGAGTGGGGCGGCCGTCGACGACGTTGATTTGCGAAAGCGGAATGTTGGGCAACTCCTTGTCGTCCCAGAGAAGCGTGGGGGCTGGGACGAAAAGACCAACGTAAAGACGGTCGTTGCGGCGCTCGCGATTCAAGAGGGCAATGAGCTGATCCAGCCCGTTGGGGCCGCTGCCGGCGCCACCTAAGCCGAAGCCGCGCGAAGCGCGATTCAGCAGCTCGGCATCGCTGACGAGCACGCGCAGCGTGGTGCCGCGCACAGCCTGATCCGGCACGCGCACGGTGGTTTCCTCCACGCGCGCCGGTCCGCGATAAGGCCGCAGCAGTGCGCGGACGCGAAGCGTCTCGCCGGGAGCGGCTTCGCCCTTTTCGAGCCACGCACTTTCAATGATGAATGATTTGCGGCCCGGAACGCTCTCGACTTGCAGGGTGATGTGGTCCACCTTGGCTGGTTCAAAGCTATTGATGAACAAACGAGTAAAAATGCTTTGCATCGTTATGGCGATGGGGAGGCCATCGGGAGAAACGGAATCGCCGGGAGCGAAAGTGTTTTCGATCTGCACTGGGGCATGCCCTTCGAGGCGAATCTCTCCGGAAAGATGAAGCGTGGTGCCTTCGCCGTACAAAGAATTTTGCGTCAGCCCATTGAAAATAGTCACCGCAACGAGGAGTGGCGTGAGCTTGGGGAGATTGACGAGTTCGAAATGGAGCTTCTTCTGTTTGGCGGGTTCCGCGCCGGAGACTTGCAAAGTGAGATCCAGCGGAATCATCGCCGGAGCGGCGCCAAGTTTTCCGGTGACGGCAGTGAGATGATCGCCGGTGATCGTGCCGATCGAGCCGCCAACATTGACGATTTTAGTGGAAGCAAGATCGGAAGAGAGCGTAGTGACCACACGGCTGCGCGCCATGGGGATCTGAATGTCACCAAGACTCATAAACGGATGCCCGCAGAGAAAGACACGGTCGGCTCGCACCGCCGTGACCGTGCAGGCGGAGTTGATGGACATATCGCCTTGAACCAGGACCATCCCGGCCATGTCTCCGGCAACGAGATGCCCGTCATCAGGCTGGGGCGCTGCTGTCCCGCCTTGCGCCGTAACGAAGCCGTAGCCTTCGAGCTGATTTGCGAATTGCTGGAGCGCGGCTGGCTGGAATCCAGAGAAAACGAGCGGTGTTTCAATGGGTTCCAGCGCGGAACCAGAAAGGAGTCCGGTCCGTGTGGATGCGGCACTAGGAAGACCGAGTTGCTGCGTGGCCGCTTGCGTTGGTACCGGCTGCGAGGGCGGATTTAGCACGTCGGAAATGGGCGTGACGCCGGCGATGGGTTCTTTGGTGAAGACACCCAGTTTCAGCGACAGCGCGCCGGCGAGCTTGCCCTCCAAATAGACGGGGCTGCCGCTCATGCCCGCGACGACACCGGTGTGCTCGACCTTTGGCCCCTTCAACTGTACGAGGATGATGGACTGCTTGGGGCCGAGAAAATTGTCCAGCACGCCGATGACTTCGAGGTTGAACTTTTCCACCTGATCGCCGGCGAAGATCGTGTAAGCGTAACCTTGCATGCCCGCGTGCACTTGGCTAAGGGGAAGAAGTTCGTTCGACTCTTGCGCGGAAGCAGCGCCAGTCCCCAGGCACAAGGCGACGGGGAACGCTAAGAGCGCGAGGGGCAGAAGGCATCGTGACTTTGACTTCGACGGATGACATCGGGCCATAAGCATGAATTGGCAATGATACGCGGCAAGGGCACCCGGAAGCAATTGGACTGGCGGACAGGCAAAGAGTTGGACGATGGACATAGAGGTTCTAGGACTCAGTCAGGACTGAATCGTGGAGCAGGACCTAATGGCACGACACTGCTCTCTCTGAGGATTTCAGAAAGCAGAACTATTGCGGCCTGGAATTTCTTTCCGTCGGCGCTGAATTTCAGAGATTAGTCGTGGTGGTGCATGGCGAAGATTTTGTCGGTGGAATCTTCGTAGGGGTAGACGTGCACCATCCAGCCGAAAATGACGGGCTGGAAGCGGCCATCCGCGGCGTCGCATGCCTCTTCGGTGGCGATGGAACCCTGCAAGCCAAACTTGGTCCAATCCGCGTTGCGGAGGTGTCCCTTCTGCGGCATGCAAAGGTTGGTGTGCAAGTGCCACATGGCCACGCTGAGAGGAACGCGCTCGTTGAGTTGGCCCTCCGTCGCGCGCTTCGGCATCGTGTACATGGCACCGACGAGTTCATACCCGGTTGCAGTTTTCTTGTAGAGCAGGGAAGTTGGCCGCGCCGGATCGAATTTAAAAGTTTCTAGAAAACCGTTCATGTAATTCGTGAAGTGATATTCAGGCTGCGGCAGATTCGGCAGGAAAATCTTGTAACCGTCGTGCAAAGCGACGTGATAGTCCTTGTATTTCTCGATGCCGCCGCGAAGCTGGGCCACAATCTCTTTGGCGCGTGCCGCGTCTTCCGGCGTTTGCGGACGCATCGCCGTCATGTGCATATGGAGATTGTGCGCGTCCATGTGTCCGGGCGTCATGTCGTGAACCGCATGCGCTTCGTTGGCCTTGGCGTCCTCCATGTCCATGCCCGGCATTTTGCTGCGGTCCATTCCTGGCGATTCCTGAGCTTCGGAAGTGGACGATTGTTGCGCTTCTTGAACAGCCGCCGCGGGTGCGTGATGGCCCGGAATGGCGGCCAGAAGGACGCTGACTAGAAAAAGTGCGCCAAACAAGATGCCAGCTTTGGTGGCGAGATGCAGGAACGTGCTGCGCGCGGACATGACAATTCTCCTCACCTGATAATACGTATCCAGAGGCGGAGAGATTTCAGCTTGTGGTACAGGGCGTGCCTCCTGTAAAACCTGACCGCCAGTACAGGGCAGAAGCTGGCCGAAGCTGAAAATAGAAATCGGAAAATGAGGTGGGACGGCGGAATTCGAGCCCCTGTGACGTAGCGTGTTAGAATTTCGTGGTGGAAAAAGAGACCATCCAACCTGCGAAACACCTGACCGGCGGGCTGGATCTGCCGGGCGATAAATCCATTTCTCATCGATACGCGATGCTCGCAGGGTTGGCGGAAGGCACCAGCGAATTGCGGCACTTTTCCGCGGCTGCGGACTGCCACAGCACGCTCGCGTGCATGAGCGCGTTAGGAGCGGAAGTCAAAACCGACAAGGACACGGTTCGCCTGACCGGTCGCGGGCTCCGCGGATTGAAGAGCAGTTGGCGTGCGCTCGACGCTGGGAACTCTGGGACGACCATGCGGCTGCTGTCGGGAATTTTAGCCGGGCAGCCATTTTCTTCCAAGCTTACCGGAGACAGTTCGCTGCAGAAGAGGCCGATGAAACGCGTCATCGGGCCTTTGCGGGATATGGGCGCCGACATTCGCGCGCGCGACGATAATTTTGCTCCGCTGGAGATTCGCGGCGCCAGGCTGAAGGCTATCGATTACAAAATGCCGATGGCCAGCGCGCAGGTAAAATCATCCGTTCTGCTCGCGGGGTTGTTTGCCGACGGCGTGACTAGCGTAACGGAGCCGGCGCGAACGCGGGACCACACGGAGCTGGCCCTCGAAGAATTTGGCGCCGCCATCGAAAAGGACGGCCGGACCATTCGAATTCACGGACTCGCTAACACCAATGGCGGTGGAAAACTTCTTGCCAAGTCCCTCGAAGTGCCGGGAGATTTATCTTCGGCGGTATTTTTTATCGCGGCGGCTTCGCTGTTCCCGGATTCGAACTTGACGATTCATAATGTTGGATTGAATCCCACGCGGACCGCGATACTGGATGTTTTCGCGGCGATGGGCGCGTGCATTGAAATCCTCGGACCGAAGATCGCGCATGGAGAAATCGTCGGCAACCTGTCAGTGAAAGGTGCCGCGCTGAAAGGCGGCATCATCGCCGCCGGACAAATTCCGCTGGTGATTGACGAATTGCCAATGCTCGCGGCTCTTGGCCCGTTCACCGAAGAGGGCATCGAGATACGCGACGCTGCCGAATTGCGTGTAAAGGAAAGCGACCGCATCGCCGCGCTGGCAGCGAATCTCCGCCGCATGGGCGCAAGCGTCGAGGAACGGCCCGATGGATTGAAAGTGCTGGGCCGAAGCGCCGGAAAATTGCGCGGCGCGGAGATTGAGCCCCGCGGAGACCATCGCATCGCTATGGCGTTTGCCGTCGCCGGCCTGGCGGCCGAGGGCCACACCGTGATTCGCGACGCGCATTGCGCTGGCGTTTCGTTTCCAACTTTCTTCCGCGAATTGAACCGCCTCGCCGAACGCTAAGTCAAATACCTGACATGGAATTCAGGTATTTTTTCTCCTTCATTTTTATTTTCTTTTCACAACCGCGGCGCTAGTCTGAGCCCGTCGTCGAGCATTTCATTCCTAGCCTGTTTGGAAAAAGCGCTGGCTGTAACTGCTAGGTCCGAAACGTAAGTCATGTCAATCAGGGAGTAGCCTCATGAAGATAAATCGTCGCGACTTGTTGAAAAGCGCCGCGTTCGTTTCCGGCGCCGCATTGGCAGGTGCATCGTGGCCGGTAAGCAATAAACTGTTTGCCCAAGATGGTCTCCTCCCTCTGCCCGATTTGCCGAGCCCGGCGAACTGCGGCATTGAGCACATCGTCGTTCTGACCATGGAGAACCGGAGCTTCGATCATTTTCTAGGATGGCTGCCGAACGCGGATGGCCAGCAAGCCGGATTGCATTACGTGGACAATGCCGGCTTGAGCCATTCAACGTATTCGCTCTCCGGCGACAACACTGGCTGCCCGCACCCTGATCCGGACCACTCCTACGACGGCGCGCGCGTCGAGTATGACCAAGGAAAGATGGATGGCTTCTTGCGCGCGAGCACCAATGACGTTTATTGCGTCGGCTATTACGGCGAACAAGACATTCCGTTCTACGCCGCGCTAGCCCGCAACTACACCACCTGCGATCGATATTTCGCTTCCATCCTCGGCCCGACTTTCCCAAACCGGCTGTTTCTGCACGCCGCGCAAACCGACCGCTTAAGCAACACCACGACCATCAGTTCGCTGCCGACGATTTGGGACCGGCTGGCCGCCGCTGGAGTGCGCGCGAATTATTTCTATTCGAATGTGCCTTTCCTGGCTCTTTGGGGCACGAAGTACCTTGGCATTTCGCTCCCCTATGCGGAATTTCTCTTGGCTGCCGCCGCCGGGACACTGCCGGCGGTTTCCTTTGTCGATCCGCGCTACACGGTTCTCGATGACGGCACGGGCAACGACGATCACCCCCACGCTGACATCCGCGAAGGAGACCTGTTCCTCTATCAAACCTTCGAAGCCGTGGCCCAAGGGCCAAAGTGGGCAAACACCGTGTTCATCGTCAACTTTGACGAATGGGGGGGATTTTTCGAGCACGTCCCGCCGCCGCGAGCCACCGCGCCGAATCTGGTGGACCCTGATCTGGTGAACGGCAAAGCGCTGCTCGGATGCCGCGTGCCTACTGTCGTCGCATCCCCTTTCAGCCGGGGCAATCCGTCTGACTCAAGAGTCAGCGCGTCGGTGTTCGATCACACTTCCGTTCTGAAGTTGATTGAGTGGCGTTGGGGACTCGCGTCGTTGACGGCGCGCGACGCGAGCAGCGACGTGACCAACCTTGCTTACGCTTTGAATTTCCAAGACCCTGACAGCGCGGTTCCAAACTTGCCGCCACCAGAAGCGCCCCTGATTGCGGCGCCTTGCCTTGGCAATCTCGGCGGCGGAATCCTGAGCACCGGCTCGACTACAACACCCACTAGCGAATGGCAAACACTCAGCAACCAGGCGGCCGCACTCGGATTCGCGGTGAATTGACGCGTTCGAACCAGCACGACTCTCAGTTTTCTTCGGACTTTTCCCGCGCCGGCGGCGCCGGCGCGCGCGGCGGTTTCGGCGGCGCGGGCGGAGGAATGTCGGAACTCGTTCGGCGGAGCGAAATCGACCCATAGCTCGTTTTCAAAGTAATTTTCGGCCCGCGCCCGCTTCCGTAGTGGCCTTCCAGGTGGGAGTCGCCCGAACCGGTGCCCGGCGTCAGCTTCAACCCGTCCGCCTGAAACTCGCTGTCAATATCTCCCGAATGGCAATTGGCGACAATTTCGAAGCTCGCGGACTCCGGCAAGCTCAAAGTAATCCCTGCGGAAGCATTATTGATTTCGATGTCTTCTCTCGGCGGAAACGAAAATCGCACTTCCACTTTTCCTCTGCGATTATCGATTTTCACTTTGCCGCCGGGATTCTCCAGGGTGATGTCGTCTTCCGTTCGCAAGCTCAGGTTCCCCGGAGCGTCAAAAATCTCCAGGTTGCCCGGGCTTGCTTCCATATGCCCGGCAAGCTGCGAGAGCGTGAGGTCGGTGCGGTGTGAAACAAAGTGCACACTCTTAGCGACTTTGTCGGCCCGGATGACGCCAAAGAATTCACCGTCGATGGCCAGCCCGCCGGCGACGCCTGACACCGTGACTTCCCCGCCGCGGCCGGAGATCTTCACACTGCCTTTGGTGTCGGAAACCTTGATGTCGCTTTTCCGGGTATCGATAGTGACGTCTCCACCTGTGCCGTGAACATCCACGTCGCCAACGCCATTTGTCACGTTTACGGCCTTGGCCACGTCCGCGACCGTAACGTCGCCCTTCTCGTTGCGAATCGTCAGCACAGCCTTCTTCGGCACGGCTACATCCAGGTCGAGGCTGACGCGTGATTCCCGCGTAGTAGTCGGCCGGACTTCGTAGCCGTCGCCATTCTCGACCACTTCCACGCCAACTTTTTCGGCAGCTCTCTCTGCGTCGCTCTCATTCCAGGCTTTGGCGTTTTTCTTCCCGGAGACTCGAATTTGCGAATCGTCCGAAGGGTTTATGCTGATGTTGCCATGGCTGTTCCGAATCGTGATGCGGGAGTCCGCTGGAACTGTTTTGGGCGCGACCTCCAGGTCAAACTCAAAGCTATTTCCCCAATCTCCAAAGTGCTGCGGGATTTCTTTCTTGCCGATCTCGACGGCGACCACGATGCCGATCAGCGAGAGCACCCCCAGAACAAGGAAAACCTCGCCCGCGGTAATTGTCGCCGTGTCCGGATCGCCGGAGCGCCTGGCTGTCACGCGTTCATACAGTTTGATCCCGCCCCAAAAGATCAGGATCAGCGGCCACCAGTGTCCCAGCACTTCACCAATGTCGACGCCCCGATAGTTGTGAAGCAGCAGCAGCAATCCAACGAAGAACAGAAGAAGGCCGGGAAAAAGTGAGCTGCTGCGTCGAGGAAGATTCGCCATAGATTCCTATTGCCCCGGTCCTGGACCGGGAATTTGGTTCGGGGGGACCGTGGGCGCGGAGCTTGGTGCTGCCGGTGCTGCCGGCGGAACGTGCCCGGAAACGTGACCCTCGGCCGAAGAAGCCGCTGCCGCGAGGCTGATGGCGCCGATGACGATGAGTATCACCGGATAGGTGTTGCCGAAGGAAAAATTACCGCCGCTCATCTGGTCAAGGAGAAAAAGCACACCGACGGTAATAATGATCGCTGGCCCCATCAGGCCGCGAATCGTGCAACGGCGGCACGTGCATCGAATTCGGTCGCTCATTGCGAAAAGCCTCCTAAGAACGGCGGTCCAGCCGGTTGCGCATCATCAAAACGCCCGCGGCAATCAAAACCGCCGGCCAAAAAAACTGCGAAACCCGGTACCATGGAAACCAATCAAAGTTGTGGAGCAGCAGCAGCAGTCCAGCGCCAATCAGAAGGATCGGGCCAATCGGGCGCTCTTTCGTAAAAGCATCGAGTGGATCGGACAAGGTTTCGCCCATCTGTCGGGCTTTCGCCGTGCGGTAAGCATCAATCGGCATATAGACCCATAGTCCGGCCACGCAAATCCACAAAGCCGCTTCCGCTCCTCCGCTCATCGCGCCATCGACGCCGCTAATGAACAGCACCAGAAAAATCGCCAGGTGCATCATGCCCTTGCCGAACTGCTCGTTATAGAAAGCGCCCATTCCGGGAAGAACTCCCAGAAAGAAAGCAATGGCCGGATTTGCTCGGCTACGGCCGGGTGCTGGCGGGGCCGGCATTTGGTACTGCGATTCTAGCGGGGCAGGCGCAGCTGGGTGTCCCGGTGTAGGAATGCCCACGATGCCGGCCAGACACTCTTCGCAATAGAGCACGTCGCGCACGGGCCGCACACACGTCGAGCACATGGCTTTGCCGCAATTGCGGCAGTAGCCCACCGCCTCCAAATCGGAGTGAACGGCACAATTCATGGAATTCTCCTCTCACCCATCGAGCCGCTCAGTACCGGGAATTGCGAAGCGAGAACCCACAGGTTGCGGCCGATTTCGTCGGCACGGTTCTGCTGTTTCGGCGCGGAAGGATTCGTGTTGTCGGTGCGGCCAGGCTCCTTGTTGGGAGAATTTTGGGGAATCGTTTGCTCCCTGCTGGTGGGATTCTGTTCATTGGCGTTTAGGAGCGTTTGAATCTCTAAAACGACCCGCAAATCACTGACAAACTTGGCGCTTTGGGCGTAGACCAGATGCACCTTGCGGTCCGCGTTGCGATAAATCGTGGCTGGGCGAAGTTCCGCCAGTTTAGGCTTGCGAAACGAAAAACCGGAAGCGGTAAGGATGACGACGAACGTGGCGGCTACCGAAGCCATGCTGTATACGAACCGCGGCGACTGCAAGCTCTTCAGCCAGCGCCTCAGGTTGCGCCAGCTCGGCGCGCCCAGTGTGGCCGTCAAGATGGCATTCTCGAGTTCCGCGGGCGCTTCCACCGGTTCCATGGCGTACAATCCGCCAAGGGTGCGCGCGACCGCGGCGACGAGCGGCGCGCACTTCTCGCACGTATTTACATGCTGGTTGAACGCGGATTGCTCGGCGGACTGAAGAAGTCCGTCAAGGTAATCGCTCAGGCGCGCTTCGGTTTGTTCGCAAGTCCAATTCATACCGTGCCCTGCATTGACTTCGAGATTCGAATCCCGTTCATGAAGGGCGCACTCCCATTTGTTGAAGAATACGCGCCAGTTCGATGCGTCCGCGATTGATTCTCGATTTTACCGTTCCCTCCGGCACCGCCAAAACGAGTTGAATCTCGCTGTACTCCAATTGCTGCAAATCGCGCAAGATCACCGCTTCGCGCAATTCCGGCGAAAGCCGCGTCAGCGCCGATTGCACTTGGCCACTCAATTCACCGAGCAACGCTTGTTCATCCGGCCGCCGCCCCGCCGACTCCTTGTTTTCCACCACCGGCATCTTGTCGTCCAGCGAATCCGTAACGCGGTCCCTCTTCGTTCTACGATAATGGTCAATCAGAAGATTGCGCGTCACGCTGGTCATCCAAGTTGCGAAACCGCCATGGGCCGAACGATAACTGCCCAGAGTACGGTACACCCGGAGGAAAACATCCTGCGACAGGTCCTGGGATTCCGTGCGGTTTCCCGTGAACCGGTAGCAAATGTTAAAGATGCGCCTGCTGTGCCGACGCACAAGTTCCTCCCAGGCCGACCCATCGCCCTGGAGGCATTGCTGGACCAGTTGGGTATCCTGCTGCTCCAACGTATCATCAGCCTCATAACCTGCTACGGCGCAAGGCGTCTTGCGAGTCGGCTTCTCTCTCTAAAAGCCGTCTGGCAGTCCATTTCGGTCTGCCAACTATGGAACGTAAAATGCTAACGAAATGTTCCCCGTGGGACCGAACCCCGACTGTCGACCGTTCTGTGCGGCATCTTACTGGAGCAAGTCCCAAAGAGACAAGAGAATCAATGAGGTAGGCGGTTTGCAGGTGCCTGGAACCGTAGCCCGCGAGAACCGTGTAATGAACCGGGCTTCGGGCCACTCGGAGGACGACCGCCAAAGATTGACCACTGTCTGGAGCAGGACTCTCCGTAGGTAACAGTAAATAAAAGAGATAATTCATTTATTTGAACGCGTTCATTTTCTCCTTGACTTTTCGCTAGGAGCTGCCTTAGTATTTGAACATGTTCAAGATATGGGCAGCGTCATGAAGACGACTTCGAAAAACTCGGGAGAGAAAACAAGAGCAGCGATTTTCGAAACGGCCCTCGATCTGTTCCGAGACCGCGGTTTTGAAGTCACCACCATGCGGGACATTGCAAAAGCGGCCAAAGTAGCCACCGGCGCCGCTTACTACTACTTTGCGAGCAAGGAAGCCATCGTAGCCGCCTACTACGAGCAGGTGCAGCGCTTGCACGAGGAGAAAGTTCGTGACCAACTGAAAGGGAAGTCCGGACTCCGCGAGCGCTTGGGAGTGGTCCTGCACTCGAAACTGGAAATTTTGAAAGAAGACCGCAAGTTTTTGGGCGCGCTGTTTCGTTATACCGGCGAAGCGGATCATCCGCTCTCGGTGTTCGGAAAAGGTTCCGCGGGGCAGCGCGCGCAGAGCTTGGCGCTCTGGCGTGAAGCAATTTCCGAAGCCGGCCTGAGTGAAGACTTGCGCCGGCTTCTTCCCCCGGTACTTTGGTTAGCGCATCTGGGAATGATCCTGGCCCTGATTTATGACGCGTCCGAGAATCAGAAAAAAACGCACAAGCTGGTGGACAACGTCCTGGATCTCTTCACGCAAATTGTGGCCTGGACGAACTCTGCTTTTATTCGGCCATTCGTTCAACCGTGGCAGTCGAAGGTGCTCGAAATGCTGCAGGAGGCCGGCTGGGCCTGAGCCCTGGGACTGGCAATCAAGGGTTGCGATTTTCAAGTTTCAAATTTCTAGTTTCCAGCTTGAGGAGGAGTAATGGCCAACACACGCGAAGCGACTTCACACTGGTATCCCGGGACCGCTGCCCACAAGCGGCCGACGGCGTGGTGGTATTGGGGGCGTGCCGTCTACGTCAGCCGCCGCGACTACTGGAGAATTACGAAGAAATTTCTGGCCGTTGGAATTCCCCTCGGCGCCATCGGCGTCTTGTTGCACATGCCGATGGCGCTGAAGGGCGCGTGGCTGCTGGCCGCTTTGGGATTGCTATTGCTGGCCTATTCGCTCGTCGGTCTGTATCGCATGTACGGGCATCCCGGGGTGCGCTACATTCGCCGCCTTGTCGAGTTGGGCGGAGTAAAAGGAAAAGTGACGGTTGCCGACTTACACATTGGAACGTATCGCCACGCGTTTATGCTCTCGGACGTGCTGCCGGAAGCCACCATCCAGACCGTGGATTGCTGGGCCGCCGAGGGCCAGCCGGCCGAGGAAGCGGTGCAAGACGTGCGCGACCTGGAATTGCCGCCGGCGGGCAACCCGCGCATTGTCGCATCCAAGGCGGAGCAGTTCAGCTTGCCGCTGCCGGATGCCTCTTGTGAAGCCGTCTGTTTTGGATTTGGAACGCATGAAATTCCCACCGGTGGCGCGCGCGAAAAACTCTTCAGTGAAGCGGTGCGCGTCTTGAAGCCGGGCGGAAAAGTCCTACTTTTCGAACATGGCTGGGACGCGCACAACTACGTCATCTTTGGCCCGGTGATCCATCACGTGACCAAGCGCCAAGATTGGGACAAATTCTTGCATGAACGTTTTGAAGACGTGAAGTATGCGCGCAGCAACCAGGCGGTAGATCTTTTTGCCGGGACGCGCCGCTAAGGAGAATCTTGATGGGCCTGCCCAGCGGAGAAGCGGACGTAATCGTCATCGGCGGGGGCATCGCCGGGCTCGGCGCGGCCCTAGGCCTAAAGGATCGCGGGCTCGAGCCCCTGGTGCTGGAAGCGGAGTCGCGCGTTGGCGGACGAATGACGACGGACCGCGTCAATGGATTCACTGTCGATCGCGGCGTCACTTTGTTCGGCAATGCGTTCGGTTCGATGCGCGCGCTGGTGCGGCGGCTGGGGCTTTCTCCTCTTGTCTCGAAGGGAAAGTTCAGCGTCGGCATTCAGGATGCCTCGGGATGCCGAGGCTATCGCGGCGGACGCTTCGCGGACCTACTCTTCGATCGCGGGATTTCCTGGCGCGCACGTTTGGCTTGCCTACGCTTTGCATTTGACTTGCTGCAGCATCATCGCGCTCTGGTTCATGGCTGCAGTACCCTCAGCGGTTCGCTGGATGGTGAAGACGCGCGGACCTATTTCCGTAGAATCGGCGGGGAAGAAGTATTTGATCGTATCTTTCTCCCCGGGCTAAATGGTCCCGTGGGCGGAGCCGTCGATACTTCTTCACGCGTCATCCTCATGCAAGTGCTTTGGAACTTGCTGGTCCGCGGACAGTGGAATCTCACCGCTGGAGTCGATCGCATTCCAGAAGCTGCCGCTTCGCAGGTGAAAGTTGTGGCGGACGCGCGGGTTGTGCATGTCGAACAGATAGATTCGGGAGTTCAGATCGAAGTTGCCGTAAAAGGGAAGCCGCAAGCTTTCCGTGCGCGCGCCGTTATCTTCGCGATACCGGGCCAACTCGTCCCCGCCATTTGCCCGGGGTTGCCTCAAGAAACTCGCGCTACTCTTTCTCGCACCCAGTACTCCAGAATCGTAAACGCCGCCGTAGCGCTGTCGCGGCCTCCCCGTGTTTCGTATGCCGGATATGCCTTCACCGAAGATGTAGTCCCGGGCGCAGAAATCGAGATGGAGCATCTGCGCGCTCCTAACCGCTGCCCGGAGGGAATGGGCCTGGCCGGAGTTTTTCTGTGGGACACTCCCAAGCGAATTCGCTTGGAGGCCAGCGACGAATCCTTGAAACAACAAGCGAGCAACATCGTCGAACAGAATTTCCAAGAATGCCGCGGTAAAGTGCTGTTCGTCCATCTCGTTCGCTGGAACATTGGCATTGCGCAATTTCCTCCCGGCCGATTGCGCGAGATGACCGCGCTGCGCAAGCAACTCGCCGCCTCAAGCGCTCCCTTCGATCTTTGCGGCGACTACCTCGACGGCCTCTCCAGCGAAGGCGCTCTGCGCACCGGCGAAGAAGCCGCCGAACGCACCGCTGGGAAACTTGGAAAGTGACTTGGGGTTTCTCCATACGCGGTTACCGGAGAAGTGAAATCTGCCAGAATCCTCAGTGTCCGGTAACACGACTTACCACTTCTAAGGTGCAAGATTGAGACGGCTCCTTGTGGGGCAAATCGGCCCGGGCGGATTCTCAGGAGGATTATTCGGGGCGGATGCCAAACGCCGGGTAAAGCTCAGCAGGCTTGTAAACCACGCCATTTTTTATAACCGTGTCGACGTGGCGGATGTCGCTCATTTGTTTGGTGGGATCGCCATTGACGAGAATCATGTCCGCATACTTCCCAGGAGAGACGGAACCGAGGTCTTTATCCAGGTGCATGACTTGAGCGGCTTCGATGGTGGCGATGCGCAGAACCTCGGGCGCGGGAATTCCAGCTTCGGCGTAAATCTCCAATTCGCGATCTAGGGCGTAGCCATTGCTCTCATCAGTCCCAGCGACAATTTGAATGCCGCTGTCGTACAACTTCTTGACCATGCGAACCATGTTGGCGTAAGCGGCGTGATACTGTTTGTCAGTGGCGGGATCGGATGCGTCAAGCGCTTGCGCCGCCGTCCGGGAATCGCGCTGGGCCTGGACAGGTAGACGAGCAAAGATAGCGGCGTCGGTTCGGCTGGGCTGGCCCGGTCGGTCAAGGTAAGTGGCTTCCCAGATGGCCATGGTGGGATCGATCACCGTGTGGTGCTGTTTGAGAAAGGCAATGAAGTCGTTGACCCGTTGAGAATTCAGGTCAACATCTCCACCACGCTTGCCGGGCTCGATGAAACGCGCGGGTGTACGCGTTTCCTTCACATCCGGCATGAAGTTTAGGAAGATGAAATTCATGTGCTGGATTTCATCAGCTCCGTCGCGGACGAATTGTTCGGCGATCATTCCGGAAGGGACGTGACCGCTCACGCGCAAGCCGCGCTTGTGAGCCTCCTCGGCGATGATGGGCACAAGTTCGGGCTTCACCGAGCTGTAGATCTTGATCTGGACGTAGCCCAGGTCCGCGTAACGATCCACCTGCTGGCGGGCCTCCTCGGGTGTCGCAGCGAGAATCTTGACGGGGCCTTCGAACGGGCCGGGGCCATCGATGAAGCCGGCAAGCACCACGCGCGGACCAATTTGCGTTCTGTCCTGGATCTGCTGCCGCAGCTTGCCCAATTCTTCAATGGAGTTTGCGAGGTCACGGACGGTGGTGACGCCAGCGGCTATATCGAGAAACGCGTAGGTAGGGAAGAGATGGGCGTGCATATCCCACAAGCCCGGAAGAAGTATTTTCCCGCGGCCGTCTATTGCCTGCGAGTTTGCGGCTGTGGGGCGCCCGTCGTCAGGCTCAACCGAAGCGATGCGCTCGCCGCGAACGGTGACACGTTGGTTCGGAAGAAGCTTACCGGCGGGTGAGTCAAAGAGAGTGACGTTGCGAATCACCAGGTCGCCGGAAGGCTTGTGGCTCAGCGCCTTCGCAAGTTCGCTGGCCCGTGCGATTTCCGCTTGACGCTGCGACTCGCGCAATTGAGAAACGGAAGATTCAAAGCCGTGGCGAACTAGAGCGCCCCAAGCGGAGGTTACGGCAAGAAATTGCTGATCGTCATCGAGCCAGAGGTAATTAGGAGTGAAGCCGAGCCCGCTGATCTCGTAGAGGGTAGCCGTGCTTTTCTGGCCGGAGGCCTCGACCGGAACGGACTGTAGTTTTCGAATGACCGCCTTGCCGCTGGGAAGTACCGGGAGTTTTCCTGCGCTCTCGGACGATAGAAGGGCACGCGCAAGAATGGTTCCTGATTCCGGGCCGCCGTTCAGGTCTATAAAGAATTTGCCGGACGCGTTGGACTGTTTTTCGTTCTCCGCCTTGTTACTCCAAACCGCTTCGCTACCAGCTAAAGAGAAACGCTCTTCAACGGGTGACTTCATGTAATCGACGCCTTTGGATTCCTCGGAAACGATCAGGCCACGCGAATCGAGTCGATAGGTCGTATAAATCTTTGGACCGCGGCCGCGATCGTTAAACTGGAAGAATTCGTGAATCGTATCGTCAGGGGACTTCCAGACTGCATCCTGGCCTGAGGGAGTCTTGTCTGCAAGCCACATACGCACGACTGCGTCTTTGGGAATGTCAGCGGGGAGCTCCGGGAGCGGCGATTGTTGTTGGGCCAACAGAGCTGCGGAAAAACAGAGGAAGACGATCATGCATGTAGAGATTCGTGCCACGGGGAACCTCCATGAGGTGAGAATGGAGTAGATTTATAGGAGAAGCTCCGGGTTTCGGCAAGCGTTTTAAGTTTGGGCTGCTCCGGAGGTAGGTCCGATTAACGCCGTAACTCCCAAGTTCGTACTGGAACGAACCTTTCCGGTTTTCCGAACTTACCAGACTTAGTTGCCAAGTGGGGTCCGAAGGTCAATCTTTTTTGGGTTTTCTGTCGCTCGGGACGGCAAGTAAATATACAGAGTGTCTCGCTCTGGAGAATGTCCGATGGTGGCAGCAGGGCTTTTACCACCTTTGGGATTACCGCAATCCTGAATAGCCCGGCCCCTCACGCATTTCCGGTGTGTTGATGTCCTGCAAACCAGCTTGGTGGTCGTTTGCCCGGTGACGAGCCGAGTGTCAGCTCCTTTCGGCCAGCAGATCAGAGGTGTAATTCTTTGCGACCATTTGAAAAACCTTGATTGGCGCCAGCGCCAGGCTCGGAAAGCGGGAAGAATTGCCAAGTCCGTTCTGGCTCAAGTTCGCGTTGGCGTTGCTGCCTTGCTGCAAATTTCCTGACACGACTCGCCTTGGCAACTTGACGCGGGTGGGCGCTCCCGTTAGGCTGGCCACACATGCAAACAAGGTCGAGGAAACTTCTGGTTGTCCTGATTGTCCTGCTCGCACTGGGGTACGCGATTTATCGTTCCAGCGGGATGATGCATCTCGGGGATTTCAGCGGGGCAAAACTTTGGTTCGCGATTCGCGGCGCGAATCCCTTGCTCCTAATTCTCTCGCTAGTAGCGATTTACACCTGCTACGCGCTGCGCTCGCTGCGGTGGAGGATTTTCCAGCGGAATCTGGGTCCGGCGCGGTTCGGGCCGATATACAGCATGACGCTCGCGGGTTTCGCGGCTATTTTCCTTCTTGGCCGCGCCGGCGAACCGGTGCGTCCGCTGCTCCTGGCGCGCAAAGAAAAACTGCCCATTGCGGATCTATTTGGAATTTATGCCCTCGAACGACTGTTCGATCTGGCAAGCGCGGCCGTCATAGCGGCGGTCGGTTTGCTCTTGTTTCAATCCCACGTTCACGTCGGTGACACTGCGGGCAAGTTAGAAACGGCCGCAAAGACCACCGGCTCCGTGCTGTTCGCGGGAGTCGTTGGCGCGATTATCTTTTTGCTGTATCTGCGGCTGCACGGATCCGCTTTGCTCGAGCGCCGCTTCGAAATCTGGGTGATCGCGAAAGGCTGGCGCGGCAAGATTGCGGGAATCGTTCTGGGTTTCGCGCGCGGCGTGCAGGCCATGCAATCCTGGAGCGATTTGGCGCTCTCCGTGTTTTATTCCGGGGTTCACTGGTTTCTAGTGCTGCTGGTTTATCTCTGGGTTTCGCACAGCTTTGGCGGTTCGCTCAGCACCATCACCTTGGGCGACGCCATGCTCGTCATGTCGTTCACGCTGGTGGGTTCGGCGGTGCAATTGCCGGGTGTGGGCGGCGGCTCGCAGGTGGCGTCATTCCTTGCCTACACGGCAGTCTTTGGAGTAGAAAAAGAAGCCGCAGCGGGTGCGTCGATTGTTGGGTGGCTGATTACGTTTGCGGCGGTTAGCCTGGCGGGCGTGCCGCTGCTGATCCATGAAGGGCTCTCGCTCGGGAAATTGCAGGAGATGGCCGAACACGAAAAAGAAGCGGCCGTCGAAAGCGCCAGACAGCCAGGAGACGCAACCCCGTGAAGTGTCCTTTTTGCGCGAACATTGACGACAAAGTGATTGATTCCCGGGAGGGCCGCGTCGGCGACACCATTCGCCGGCGGCGCGAGTGCTTGAAATGCGGCCGCCGGTTCACCACTTACGAACGCATCGACGAAATTCCTTACATGGTGATCAAGAAGGACGGGCGGCGCGAACGCTTCGAGCGGCAAAAGATTTTGCAGGGACTGTTGAAAGCTTGCGAAAAACGACCGGTGGCCACTCCCAAGCTGGAAGGCCTCGTGGAGGAAATCGAAGGCGTGGTGCAGGAGTCCACGGAGCGCGAGCTGACCACCACGGAAATCGGCGAGATGATCATGCGCGGGCTGAAAAAACTGGATAAAGTCGCTTACGTGCGGTTTGCTTCGGTATACATGGACTTCAAGGACGTGCAGGAATTCATGAGTGAGCTGAAGAACCTGCTGAAAGACCGCGTCAAAAAATAATTCCTTTCTTCTCGAGGAGTTCCCCTGAAGAAGTGTCGGGCCTTTTCCGGTTGGCGTTTTTCGCCGGCGCCGAAAAATGCGGGAACGCCAAAACTGCCGGCGGCTTCCTGGATTCAACGGGAGGTGGCGAAACGACTCGTGGGTCTCGTGGGGTTCGATCTGGACAAGATGTCCGGGCGGACGCAGATGAAAGATTTTAAGCCGCTGCACTTAGAAACGAACGCCATAGATTCCTCGAATCCCAGGTCGCCCGATGCCTCCGGGCATCAGTGAAAATCGGGATAGATTTCGTCCAGTATCCAGTAACTTGTTAAGACCATGGCCAAGAGCGTTCCCAGCAGCCATAGCCCCCAGCGAAATTGCTTGCGGCTTGCGGTCGGAGAGGCGTACTCGAGGGGGAGGTCCACGAAGTAGGCGGCGGAGTAGCAGACGTTGGCGATCAAAGCGAGGACGGAAAGGGGAAGAAGAGTAGCAAGCGACAATGCCGGGCGGAAATGGGGCCAAGTGCGGACGACCCAGAAAAGAGTAACAGCGCCGAGGATTAAATTATAGAGCACGCGGCGCGGCTCCCAAAAGCGCGCGGCATTGCCGAGCAGCCCCCGAAAGGGGGCCGGGGAGGGTTTGCCCGAATCAGAAGATAGAGCCGGTTGCGATGTATCCACAGCACGAACCTCAAAATCTGAGTCTCCAAGGTACACCCTTACTTCCTATTGTCAAGTACTTTCTATAGCAAAGTGAAAGGACCTTGCCGAACGGAAATTATGTCTGCCGTCAGCGCGGCCACACGCCGGCGGTGAAGCATTTGATGGTGTGGAAGCCGAGGTTTTCGTAGAGCTTAACGGCGGTGTGGTTGTCGGATGTGACGGTCAGCGTTAACTCGCGGAATTTCAGGGAACGAAGGGCTTCGACGGAGGTTTGCATCAACATGCGGCCGAGGCCGTGACCCTGGTAACCCGGCAGAACGCAGATTTGCGTGGTGTGGCCGACGCCGGGGGAGACTTCGCTAGTCAAAACGGCGGCGACGAGTTCGTCGCTGCCGGGCTCGTGCAGGACGAAGGAAGCGCCAGGAACAAACTGGCCGCAACCCGGAAGCAAAATAATGTTCTTCAGGAATTTCAGGGCACCGGAGCGGCTGCGATACTGGTCGTTTATTTCGCCGTCTACGTGGTTGGCATACGCCAGATAAATTAATTTGGCGCAAGGCTCGAAGTAACGGTCGTGCCAGCGGTTGAGGCGCATGCCTGCGGAGGCGCCAGGTTTCGCTTCCGCCATATCTTGCAAATCCAATAGCATGAACTGGCGAGTGTAGAGGTGAAATCCTTGATCCAGGAGCGGCGTGTCCACGGGGCCGCTGAAGGGCATCAGTTGTGCTTCAATGCGGGAGAGGTGCGGAATGGCGCGCATGGAGTAGAGCATTTCTTCGAGAAGCCGCCGGCCGATGGAATCCTGGGCAAACTTCGCAGAGACATAAAGCCCGCCGATCAGGCCTTTCTGGTCCTCGAGAACATAAAAGGAGTAGCCAGCGGCCACGCCGTTTTCGAAGGCCACGCATCCGGCCAGGGCATGGGCGTCCAGGAAACGCTTGATGAGTTCGAGAGCGCCGCGGTAGTCCCAATGCAATTCGTCGCGCCAGTGCCGGGCTTCTTCTTCGAGAAGCGGCTCAATCTGGCGCACGGTGGTTTGTCGCAAATCGATAATGTTCATGGATGAGGGGGGGACAATGGAAGCCCCAGCCGAACAAGTCCATCATAAAGGAGGTAAAGGAGATAAAGGAAGTAAAGGCGGTAGCAGAGGTAAAGGAGGAGACACAGGAAAAAACGCGGGCTCACGGAGCGGCGGAAAAGGTGTGCTACGATGCCAGTCAACGCATTTGTATTGTGAGGTAAAGAAAAGCGGCACTTGCTGCCGGCTGACTTACACAGAAGACGAATGCATATCCTGTTCGAACTTCGCTATCCAAGCAAGTGGTATACCAAGCTGCTGACGGCTTTACTGGCGTTGGTCTTTTTCGCCGTGCTGGCCACCACGGCCATCGCGGGATTTCTTGTTTACCGTATCGTGAAGCCGCAGCGCACCAGCACCGAGATCAACATGGCAAGTTTCCCGGGGAGGCCGGAAGTGCTGAGTTTCGATGTGCCGGGCGTGGTTGGCCAACGGGATGGCTGGTTTTTCCCGGGGTTGCGTGGCGCGCCGACGATTATTTTGTGTCATGGCTACGAGTCCAGCCGCGGCGAGCTGCTGACGTTGGAATCGGCCCTGCAAGATAACCAGTACAACGTTTTCATTTTTGATTTTGCGGGGCACGGGGCGAACGCGGGAATCACCACGCTGGGCTATATCGAAGCGAGCGAGGTGCGCGCGGCTGTCGATATGCTGGCGCAGAGAACGGACATAGACCCGGCGCGGTTCGGGTTGTGGGGGTACAACATGGGGGCTTACGCGGCGCTGCGCGAAGCCGAGGGCGACAAGCGGATTCGCGCGCTGGTGCTGGACTCCGTGTATGACGAGCCGAAAAAGATGGTTAAGGTAGGTGTGGAGCGCAACGGCCTGAGCGGCTTTCCGTTCATGGTGCGCGCGGCGCAGCTCAGCTTTGAATACTTGAACTACGCGCATCGCGATGACCCGCCGGTTTCAAGGAAATTGATGGCGCTGCTGGGCGTGCCGACTTTGTGGATTCAGGCGGCGGATGACCCGGAGCTGGCGCAGACCACGCGGGAAATGTTTCTGAAGGCGCCGGAGCCGCGCGAGCAGGCGCTTATCGCGCATGGAAATTTTGTTGGTCTGGGCGACGAAGAGAAACGCAACTACGAAAACCGGGTGGTGTCGTTCTTTTTAGTGAGGCTGCAGGCTGCTGGGAGACCCGCTAGATGAACGCCGTTCGATTCGGTAGAGAAAGAAACCTGTTTTCGCCAGATTGAATGGGATTTCCTCGCACCTGAGGTCCGCTCCCACGATCCCCTTACAGTACTTGTCTCCCGAGAGTAGGTATCCCTCGCGGGGATGTTCGGCTTGCGACTCCGTGACCTCGTTGTGAAGGTAAAAGCTCAAGCTGTAACGCTGGCCGCGGCTCATTACCCTGGCCCGCAGTTCCTCTGAAGGAATCCCTTGGCGCCGAATTTCCTCGGAAAGCGAGCGGCCAGAGGGATCCCAGCGAAAGTAAGATGACAGCAAACCATCAGTCAGGGAAACAGCTACGAGAATCGGTACGACCGAGGAAGCGGCGAGTAGCTTCTGAAGATCGCTTCCAGAGCACGATGGATAGAAAATGCCCAGGAAAATATTGGCTAACCCCATTAGGGCAATGATCAAGCCAGCTAAGCCTCCGAATTTGTCGTTTCCCAAAGATATGCGTGGCATGACCATTCTAACCATGGCGAGCAAGAGAAACAGAAAGACGGCAGCCGTGATGAGGCTAAACCGAAATGATTTTCGGTGCCGAGACGTCAGTGTGAGGCACGCGCGCGCCATGATCAGACAAATCGCCGGAATGGAAGGCAGGATGTAGCCGGGCAACTTCGACTGCGAAAGACTGAAAAACAGAACTACGAACGCAGACCAAGAAAGCAAGAACAGAAAATGCGGGCTTATTTTTTTGCGTTTCATAAAGCGCACGCCGGCCTCGAAAGCTGTCCATAGCAGTGTTGCGGTCCACGGGAGGAAGGCCACAAGCAGAACAGGAACGTAGTACCAGAAAGGTTCGATGTGCTGGAATTCGGGGGTGAGGTAGCGCTTGAAATTGTGCTCGATGATGAAGATGCGGAAAAAACCAGGGTTGCGGCGGGCGCAGAGAAGGTACCAGGGGAGGGCCATGAGGCAAAAGGACGCGATAGCCGCGGGATGAAAGAGGCGGAAAGCCGCGCGCCAGTGTTTGGTGAAAAGCGCCCAGAAAAAAATGGCGACGCCGGAGAGAATGATGGCAGCAGGCCCTTTGGCGAGGACGGCAAGGGCAAGAAAGAAACCGAAGAGAATTAGCGCGAGCCAAGGCGTTCGAGGAAGGATCGGTGTGTTCTCGTTGCGCGTGAGGCCTAGGACGACGGCGGCGCACACCATGGCAATCGTGAGCATGCCGCTGAAGGGCATGTCGGTGGCGGCGGCGTGGGAGAAGCCCGTCATGCCGACGGTGGTGGGAAGCAGAAGCAGGAGCCAGCGAGCGGTTTCCGCACCATAGAGACGCTGAGCGAGCCAAGCCAGCGCCAGAGTGGCGAGCAGCGCGGAGATGGCGCTCGGCAGCCGCGCGGCCGTTTCGCTGACACCGAAGAGCCGGAAGCTTATTGCCGCGCCCCAATAGAAAAGCGGGGGCTTTTCGAACCAGGGCTTTCCGTAAAGACGCGGCGTGACCCAATCGCCGGTCTCCATCATGTCGCGCGCGATCCACGCATAGCGCGGCTCATCCGGTCCGACGAAGCCCATCGCGCCAAGGTGGCTGAAGTAGCAGACGTAGAGCGTCGCGAGGATTAGGATGGCCCGGCCAATCCTGGCGGCGGTACTGGTGCCAGCAATTTCGGGAGCGGGCGCGATTATTTCAGTCACGGAAAGCTGAGTCTAACATCGAACTACTATCTTCCAGCGATGGACCTCTTGCATACTGTCGCCCGGCGGGAGACTGGCGCGAACTAGCGAGTGACATGAAGGCTGGCATGCAATACCTGGCAGTGTGGGCCATAGTGAAGGGACTGGGTGTGTTGCCGCGTCCCGTCGCAAGGAATTTTGCCGCCGGGGTGGCGCGCCTTTTGTACGCGCTTTTGCCGCGATGGAGAAAAATCGCCGAAGTGAATTTGCGCATCGCGTTTCCGGAGCGGAGCGACGCCGAGCGCCGGGCGCTCGTGCGCGGGATGCTGCGCAATCTGGGCTGGATGGCGGCGGAGTTTGCCCAATTTCCAAAATATTCCAAGGAAAATATCGAGCAAATCGTGGTACTGGATGGGCATGAAAATTTTCTGGAAGGGCAGCGTCGCGGCAAAGGCGTGCTTTATTTGACCGGGCACATCGGCGCGTGGGAACTGTCTTCGTTTGCGCACGCGCTCTACGGATTTCCTTTGCACTACCTGGCCCGGCGAATCGACAACCAGAAGATCGACGCGCTGGTCGGCAGTTACCGGTGTCTGTCTGGGAATCGCCCTATTTTCAAGAACGAATCCGCGCGCGTGATGCTGAAGGTTCTGAAAGAGGCTGGGACCGTCGGAATTCTGGCAGACCAGAACACCATGCCGGAAGAATCGGCGTTCGTGGATTTTTTCGGGAAGCAAGCCAGTACCACGACCGGAATTGCTCGCGTGGCGCTGCATACCGGCGCGGCCGTCGTGCCCGGATACGCTGTTTGGGATGCCCATCGCCGGAAATACCGGTTGCGTTTCGAGCCGCCCGTAGAATTAATTCGCACGGGCGACTTGGCGCGGGACGTGTTGGAGAATACGCAAAAATTTACGAAAGTGATCGAGGAAATTATCCGCCAATATCCTGAGCAATGGGTATGGGTGCACGGGCGATGGAACACCCGACCCGAGGGCGAGCCAGCGCTTTACGATTTCCAGTGAGGTCGATGATGAAACGAACTGCGAAGGAATTAGCTGAGGCGATTGGCGCAAGGGTGGAAGGCGACGGCGCCGCCGAACTCGTCGGCGTTGCCGCGCCGGAGCGTGCCGGAGCGCGCGATTTGATCTACGTGGAGTCCGCGAAGCATGCGGCGCGCGCCGCGGCTTCGGCGGCGACCTGCGCCATTGCGCCGGACGGAGTCCTGTTCGCGGACAAGACCATCTTGCGGAGCGCGCAACCGAAAGTGGCTTTCGCGCGTGCGGCTGAGCTATTGCTCGGGCGCCCACCGATTGCGGCGGGAATTCATCCGACGGCGATCGTCGCGCCGCTTGCGCGGGTTGCTCCCGATGTAGGTATTGGGCCGTATGCCGTGGTTGGAGAAGATGCTCATGTCGGAGCCAGCACAGAAATCGGTGCGCACGCGGTGATTGGAGCGGGTTGCTGGATCGGCGAGCAGTGCCGAATTCATCCGCGGGTCACGTTGTACGGAAGCGTGCGCCTGGGGAATCGCGTGGAGATTCATTCCGGAGCCGTAATTGGAGCCGATGGCTTCGGCTACGCGTTCGGCGAAGGGAAGTACTGGAAATTTCCCCAAGCGGGAATCGTGGAGATTGCCGACGACGTGGAAATCGGAGCGAACACCACGATCGATCGCGGTTCGCTGGACGACACGCGCATCGGGGAAGGAGTAAAGTTGGACAATCTGGTGCACGTGGGACACAACTGCCAGATTGGAGCGCACACCGTGATTGCGGCTCAAGTGGGATTGTCGGGCTCGTGCGTGTTTGGAAAGCGCGTGGTTGTGGGCGGGCAGGCGGGTTTTGGCGAGCGCTGCAAACTGGAGGACGAAGCAGTGATTGGCGGGCAAAGCGGCGTGCTCGGAGGAAAAACGATTCGCAGCGGTGAGACGGTTTGGGGGACGCCTGCTCGCTCCCTGGAGAAATTCAAAGAGCTATTCGGCTGGTATGGGCGGATCCCCGAACTGGCCGCGCGCATCAAACAACTCGAGGGAAGACTTGGCAATAAGTGAAGCAAACGGCGGGCTACGTTGGCGGCTGATCGTTGTTGGCGGACACACGCGCAGCATCGGCAAGACGCAATTGGTCTGCGATGTGATCTCGGCATTTCCCGGGGCCAACTGGATCGCGGGAAAAATCACCCAGTATGGGCACGGCGTCTGCGCGCAGAACGGCGAGAATTGCGATTGCGCTCCCGACGAGCACGCCAGCGCTATCAACTGGGAGGCGAACTCGGACAGCGGAACGGACAGCGCTCGCTTTCTGGCGGCCGGAGCGCGGCGGTCTTTTTGGCTGCGGACCAAGCAAGGATTCCTTGCCGAAGGATTGCCGCTTTTGCGGACGGCGCTACTTCAAGCGAACGAAAAGGGGGCGGCGGAACTTCCACCGGTGATCGTGGAAAGCAACTCCTTGCTGCAATTTCTCAAGCCCAGCTTGTATTTTGCGGTGGTTGATCCGGCCAAGGAAGATTTCAAGGATTCGGCTCGCGCCGCGCTGGACCGTGCCGACGCGCTAGTGCTCCGCGGGTCGGCGGGCGTTTTTCCGGCCGCGGGACCCTCTTGGATGAAGCTGCCCGTACGCTTGCTGAAGGAAAAGCCATCTGTAACGCAGCTGGAGGGCCAGCCGCTGCCGGAGCCGCTTTACGTCCTGGTGCAACGGACGCTAGAGGGGCTAGCCAATGTTTCGATTTGACAACGCGGCATTGCGAGTGACGCATCTTAACCGTTGACCGTGCTCCGGAAGGCGGCGATAATTGACTAGTACTAGTGTTACTCGAACTCTAATTGCTCGGTCACTTTTGTGGGGAAACGCTGGGCCACGCGGCAGTTAAATTAAATTTTACTGGTTGCTGGACAGGTTTGCTGGAGCTGGCCAGTTTAGAGTACCGCTCTGGGGGAGCACCGATGGCTTCATACGCCAGAATGGGAGAAGAAGTTTCCGTTGCTCCGGCTCCTGTTCCGCTGCATGACCAGGACTGGGCCACGCGCTTGGAAAAGACCATCGAGTGCGGCGCGAATCACCTTCTGTCCCTGCAAGCCGAGGAAGGATTTTGGCAAGGCGAGCTTGAAGCGGACACCACCCTCGAATCCGATTACATCTACTATTTGCACGTTCTCGGAAAAGCGGATCCGCAGCGCATTGCCAAGCTGGCAAACTACGTGCGCCGCCGGCAGCTCCCTGATGGCGGCTGGTCCATTTACCCCGGCGGCCCTTCGGAGCTGAACGCCACCTGCAAGGCGTACTTCGCGCTGAAACTCGCGGGCGATTCCACGGCTGCCAGCCACATGGGGCAAGCGCGCGAGACCATCCATGGTCTCGGCGGCCTGGAACATACCAATTCTTACGTGCGCTTCTACCTGGCGCTGATCGGTGCTGTGGGCTGGGAGCTTGTTCCTTCCATTCCGCCGGAGCTGATGCTACTGCCGACTTGGTTTCATTTCAATATTTATGAGATGTCTTCGTGGACGCGCGGCATCGTCATTCCGATGGCCATCTTGTCGACCCTGCGCCCCAATTGGCGCTTGCCGGAGCGCGCGCGCGTCGATGAATTGTTCAAGGACCCCACGCACAAGACCGCGGCGTTTGATTGGAGCGAGGAGCTGCTCTCCTGGAAAAACGTTTTCCTGGCGCTGGATCGCGGGTTCAAGCTGTATGAGAAATTGCCGTGGAAACCGCTGCGGCAGCGCGCGATTCGGGAAGCAAAGTCTTGGATGCTGGATCACTTGGAGCGGACCGAAGGCCTGGCGGCGATCTACCCGGCGATGATGAATTCGATTTTCGCGCTGATGGCTTTGGGGCACGGCCCGGAGGATCCGCTGACGTGGCGCGAAATCAAAGAGTTTTCGCGCTTTGAAATCGAAGAAGGCGACACCATTCGCATGCAACCGTGCGTTTCTCCGGTTTGGGACACTTGCATCGCCATGGTCGCGCTGGAAGAAGCCGGTTTGCCACCGGATCATCCCGCGCTGGTGAAGGCCGCGGAGTGGATGCTCTCGAAGCAAGTCCTGGGGCCCGGCGACTGGCAAATCAAGAACAAAGACGCGGAACCTGGCGGCTGGGCGTTCGAATTTCGCAATGATTTTTATCCGGACGTGGACGACACCGCGTTTGTGCTGATGGCGCTGCAGCGCGTGAAGTATCCGGATCCACGGCGCATGGAAGGCGCGATCCGCCGCGGCATCCAATGGTTGCTGAGTATGCAGAATCGCGACGGCGGCTGGGCGGCTTTCGATCGGGACAATGATCGCAAGTCCCTGTGCAACATTCCCTTTGCCGATCACAACGCCATGATCGATCCTTCCACCGCCGATGTTACTGCGCGGGTAGTCGAATGCCTTGGCAGGTTTGGCTGGCCCGCGGAACATCCCGCGATCCAGCGCGCCGTGAAGTTTTTGCTGAAGGATCAATCCGACGATGGTTCCTGGTTTGGGCGTTGGGGAGTGAACTACGTTTACGGAACCAGCGGTGTGCTGCGCGCTCTAGAAACGGTTTCGCTGACAGCTCGCGAGTACTGCCAACGCGCTGTGATTTGGCTGCGCACCGTGCAGAAAGCTGACGGCAGCTTCGGCGAATCGCTGGCCAGCTATGAAACACCCGCAACCAAAGGACAGGGCCCGAGCACGCCTTCACAGACGGCTTGGGGTCTGATCGGCTTGCTGGCGGGTACGGATCTCCGCGACCCGGCGATCGTCAAAGCGGTGTCCTATCTGGTGCACCAGCAGAAGGATGAGGGCTCGTGGAGCGAGCCGGATTTCACCGGCACGGGTTTCCCGGGCGTGTTTTACCTGAAATATCATCTCTACCGGAATTCCTTTCCGGTTTATGCGCTGGCTCGGTATTCCAACCAGGCACGCCAGTCGGAAGAGTACCTGGCGCTGAAGTTCCAGCCCAGCGAATTCCGGCTGCGCAGCGGGTTTTAGAAGGCATGCTGCGGTTTCCCCTGCGCCTTTCAGCGAGTCTCGCGCTGGCCCATTTCGCTCACAAGCCGAAGCTTGCCCAGGGCGCTGGCCCCGTGCAATTCGTGGAAGCGGCGGAACTTCTGCATCACGATGCCAATCATCCGGTTTCTCACCAAAGGATTCGGGAGATTGTTTCCAGCCGCTCCCCGGTTGTTTGGATCGCGGGAAGCGAGCCGCTCTATCATCCCGGCGTTGCGCATTTGGTTCGAGCCATCACCGAGACGGGTCACTTTGTTTTTCTGGAAACCGATGGGGTCCTTCTTCGACCCCGCTTGCATGAGTTTCAGCCCACTTCGAGGCTTTTTCTAACCGTTTGTTGGGAACCTGGCAGGCCACGCCGGACTTCGAAAGAGCCTCGGACAAGTGCACGGGAACTCGCCGTAGAGGGAATCCGGGCGGCGAGACTCTCGGGTTTCTTGATCTGCTGGCATGCGCGCGTTCACCAGGAGAGCGAAATGCGAATAATGGCCGATTTCATCCAATATGCGCGCTCGCTCGACGTGGATGGAATTGTAGTTTCTTCCCCTGGCAGCCAATCGAATTCTGCGAATGTGGACGCCAGGGCTTTACAGGTGAAAACGGCAGAAGCGCGAAAGCTGATTGGGAACTGGTGGTGGGAATCCTTTTCGCGGATTGTGGAGCCGGTCGTGGGCGGTGAACGGAATGTGGTGCATCAAGCCGAGGAGGCCGGCGCACAACCGGAATCACCAGCGAACGCGGAAGGCGTGAACGTCGCATGACCACGCTGGTCACAGGCGCGGCGGGCTTTTTGGGCAGTCACGTGACGCGGCAGTTGGTGGCCCACGGGGAGGAAGTGCGCGTGCTCCTGCGCGCATCGAGCACCAATCGCGCCATTGCGGATTTGTCCCTCGAATACGTCACCGGAGATTTGCGCGATCCCGCTTCGCTCGAGCGCGCGATGAAGGGCGTCAAGCGTGTCTTTCATGTCGCCGCGGATTACCGCTTGTGGGCCAGGCGCAAACAGGAGATCTACGATTCGAACGTCGGCGGAACGAAAAACCTCTTGGAAGCGGCCAAGCGCGCCGGCGTCGAACAGTTGATCTACACAAGCACGGTGGCGACGATCGCCGTCGACCGGCCCCAGCTTCCGAACGAATTTACCGACGCCAAGCTGGAAGAAATGGTCGGCCATTACAAGCGCTCGAAATGGATGGCCGAAAGGGAAGCGCTCAACGCCGCGAAAAACGGATTGCCGGTCATTGTGGCCATGCCCACGACGCCGGTAGGACCGTGGGATTGGAAGCCAACGCCGACCGGGAAAATTGTCCTCGATTTTTTGAATGGCAAGATGCCTGGGTACGTTGAAACCGGCTTGAATTTTGTGGGTGTGGAAGAATGCGCCGCCGGTCATTTGCTTATTGCGGAAAAAGGGAAAGTCGGCCAGCGCTATCTTCTAGGTGGGGAGAATCTGACGCTCAAGCGAATGCTGGATTTGCTCGCAAAGATTACCGGCTTGCGCGCGCCCATGCTTAAAATTCCCCATGGGCTTGCGCTGGGTGTGGCCTATGCCAATACCGTGCTTTCGCGGCTAGTCGGTCGCGAGCCGGGAATTCCCATCGAAGGCGTCAAGATCGCACGCCATATGATGTTTGTGGATTGCTCGCGCGCCAAGCGCGAATTGGGATTTCAGGCCGGGCCGGTAGCCGCCGCACTGGAGCGCGCCGTACGCTGGTACGAGGCGAACGGCTACATTGCCAAGAGCCGCCGAAAGCGCATAGCTCGCGCCGCCGCAGCTTGATTTTGTAGGGGCGCAGCATGCTGCGCCCTAAGTGTTAGCGCTTCTTAATCTATGAGAGTCCTGGTCACTTTCGCCGTCGCAGCCGAATTCGCCCCCTGGCGCCGCCAGCACAAGTTCGAGAAATTGCATGGCGGTGCTGTCGACGTTTATCGTTCGCGAATCGGCCATGCCGAAGTCGGTGTGCTGCTCACCGGGATTGCCTGTAGGAAGGCCTGGGTGCAGGCAAAAAATGTGATTTGGCCCGGCGACGTGGACATTTGCATCTCCAGCGGTTTCGCAGGTTCGCTGAGGCCTGCACATCTGCCCGGTGACATCTTGGCGGCCCGTGAGGTCCGGGCGCAAATCCCGGCAGTGGCCCTTAGGTGTGACGAACCCCTGGTAGAACTCGCAACCGAATGCGGAGCCAAGCCCGTCGGTGTTTTCCTGACCAAAGACCAAGTAGTCGTTGCCGCGGCGCAAAAACGACTATTGGGATCTGAAGCAGATGCGGTTGAAATGGAAAGCGCGTGTGTTCTTTCCGAAGCGGCTTCCTTCGGTGCCCGGCCCGTTGCCATTCGAGCTATCAGTGATTCCGTAGGTGAGGACCTTCCGATCGATTTCAACCGCACGACATCGAAGTCTGGCGACGTTGACAACCTTCGCCTGCTGGGGGAGGTGGCCCGCTTTCGCACGGGAGTTGTTTCCTTCTTTAGGTTTCTTGAACAAACTCGACAAGCACGTGAGAATCTCGCGACCTTTCTAAGCAGGTACATCGAGCGCTTGGCCCAAGTTTCTGTGGAGCCGCAGCGCCAGGTGGCGGTCCGATGAGCCGCACCGGCCCGACTCTGGAGGTCGTGAAGACCTTCGGCCCCATCCCCAACACCATGCGCGCCGGCGTGTACCGCGAAAAGGGAGTCGTCCGCGTCGAAGAAGTCCCCGTCCCGGAAGTCGCTGGCGACGAAGTCCTCATCAAAGTCGCCGCCTGCGGCATCTGCGGCACCGACATCAAGAAGATTTATCACGCTTACGTTCCTCCGCCGCAAATTCTAGGCCACGAAGTAGCCGGCACAATCGTCGCCCTTGGCCGCGGCGTGACGAAGTGGAAACTCGGCGACCGCGTGATGAGCTTTCATCACATCCCCTGTGGAGCTTGTTTTTATTGCGAACGCCGACTCTTCTCCCAATGCCAACAATACAAGACGACCGGCCTGACCGGCGGCTTCACTCCCAACGGCGGCGGCTTCGCCGAGTACGTGAAAGCCATGCCCTGGGTGGCCGAACGCGGCATCATCGCCTTGCCCGACAACGTCAGCTTTGAAGAAGCCACCTTCATCGAGCCGATCAATACGATTCTGAAAGCCGTCCAGAAGGCTCGCGTATCGGCCGGCGAAACCGTACTCATCGCCGGCTGCGGCCCCATTGGTCTGCAGTTGCTGATGGTAGCCAAACTGGAGGGCGCCAAGCTCTATACCAGCGATCCCATGGCCATCCGGCGCGCCAAGAGCCTAACTTTAGGAGCATTAGAGTCGTTTGACCCGAGTGATGGTAAGCTGGTGGAACAAATCAAGGCGCGGACGGAGGGTCGCGGGGCCGACGCGGTCTTGGTAGCAGTCGCGCACCCGTCGGTCGTGGTGGATGCTCTAGCAGCGGCGAGGCCCGGTGGGCGCGTGCTATTATTCGCCGCAAATGATCCGGTAACCAGAATTGAATTTCCGGCCTCGGCCGTGGGGATCGACGAAAAAGAAATCCTGGGCAGCTATAGCGCGGCCGTGGACATCCAAGAAGCGGGGGCCGACTTAGTGCTGAAAAAGAAACTGCCAGTCATGGATATTGTGACGCACCGTTTTCCGCTGGCTAGAATCCAACAGGGGTTGGATCTGGCCGCCAAGCCGACGGCGGAATCTCTGAAAATTTTGATCACGCACGCATGAAGACGACGACGCCAAAGAAGATGGCGGAAGTAGGCGAAGAAGTGAAAGCAGCCGTAACCCACGTCACGGTGCCCTCGAAGATGACTGCGGCCGTGTTGTATGGCAGTGAAGATCTTCGCATCGAAAAGATTGATGTACCCGCACTGGCCCCTGACGAAGTTCTGGTGCGCGTTCGCCTGGCGCTTACCGACGGCACCGACCTTAAAGTCTGGAAGCGCGGCTATCACGCCAAGATGATTCAGCCGCCGGCCGTCTTTGGCCACGAACTCGTAGGCGAAATCGTGGCCGTAGGAAAGCGCGTGGATCCGCGCTGGCGCATCGGAGTGCGCGTCATTGCCGCGAATTCCGCGCCGTGTTTGCGCTGCTATCACTGCCGGCGCGGCCAGGAAAATCTTTGCGACGACCTCTTGTTTAACAACGGCGCCTATGCGGACTACATGCGTATCCCCGGCCGCATCGTCGTGGAAAATATGTTGGAAGTGCCCCACTCGGTGGACGATCAGAGCGCCGCGCTCGCGGAACCTCTGGCTTGCGTGCTCCGCGGGATTCATGAGATGGAAGTGCGCACCGGAGACGCCGCTGCCGTCATCGGGTGCGGCCCTATCGGATTGAAATTTGTCCGCATGCTTTCGCGGCGTGGCGTGCGCGTGATTGCCTTGGCTCGGCGCGAGGCGCCGCTGGACATTGCCAAGCGGCTGGGTGCGGTGGCCACTTTCAACGTCACCGAGACGGCAGATGTGGTGGCCGCTGTAAAGGCGCTTACCGAAGACGGGCTGGGGCCTGATTGCGTGGTCGAAGCGGCTGGCAATCCCGCCACCTGGAAACAAGCGCTTTCCATGGTGCGCCGCGGGGGGATCGTGAATTTCTTCAGCGGCTTGCCTTCGGGCGCGCGCGTGGAAATCGACCCGGCGGCAATTCACTATTCGGAAATCAAGCTGATTTCGCCGTTTCATCACACGCCGCGGTTTTTCCGCGAGGCCCTCGAGGCCATCCGCCGTGGCGACATTTCCGCGCGCGATTTCGTCACCGAAGAAATTCGGCTAGCCGACTTGCCGCAGGCGTTTGCGCGCATGAAGTCTCGCAGCGGTGAAATCAAGCTGGCCGTGCGGCCGTAGTGGGTGACTCGTGACTGGTGACTGGTGAAACCCAGACCTTCGAGCCCTTTAGTCTCTTCCATTAAATCATTCGAGGGTGGGCCGTCCTGATGTTGCGTCCCGGCGAAATCGACATCACGCGGCATACTCCTGAACCTGGCTGTTCGCCGGACGTAGCCGAGAACTACACCAAGTGGCTGGCTACGCATCACTATGAAAATTTCAATGTCGTTTCCTGGCTTCTCCCCAAAGCGCTGCACCAGCATTTCTACAACCTCTATGCCTATTGCCGCTGGGCCGATGATCTCGGCGACGAAGTTCCAGACGCGGCCCGCGCGCTGGAACTGCTGGCGTGGTGGGAACATGAATTGGATGCTTGCCATGAAGGAAAACCTTCGCATGCGGTGTTCGTAGCTCTGCGCCAGACGATTGTAGAGAAAGACATTCCCAAACAGCCCTTCGCTGATCTCCTGAAGGCTTTCCGGCAAGATCAGGCCGTGAAGCGCTACGCGAACTGGGATGCCGTGCTCAACTATTGCGTTTATTCCGCGAATCCCGTGGGCCGCTTGGTTTTGTATTTGTGTGGCTATCGCGATGAAGAGCGGCAGCGCTTGTCCGACGCCACCTGCACCGCGCTACAACTCGCCAATTTTTGGCAAGATGTTTCGCGCGACCTCGATATCGGGCGCATTTACATTCCGCTCGACGTCGCCGCGCATTATGGGCTCGCGGAAACTGACATCGTAGAGCGCCGCTTCGATGACCGCTATGCGCGCTTGATGAAAGATCTGATCGCGCGCACTCGCGGCCTCTTCGCCGAAGGCCAGCCGCTCGCTAAAATGGTCGACGAAGGCCTCCGCGTTGACCTCGAGATGTTTACCCGCGGCGGCCTCGCCGTTCTTGATGCCGTCGCAGCCATGGGCTACGACACCCTGCACCACCGCCCTGCCGTCAGCAAACTGAAGCAAGCAGCGCTCTTGGGCCGTGCTCTAGTGGCGCATCTAGCCGCCGGCCATGCGCGCCGAAACCAGATTGCGGCAAAGCCCGTAGTTGTAAGGGCGCAACATGCTGCGCCCCAGTCAAGCACTGTCGTTGCCGACTCTTACGCGACCTGCCACCGCATCGCCCGCGCCTCCCACAGCAATTTCTACTACGCCTTCTTCCTCCTGCCCATGCCGAAGCGCGACGGCCTGGCCGCTCTCTACGCCTTCATGCGCCTGGTAGACGATGTCTCGGATGAAAATCAGAGCCTCCTCGCCAAGCATCGCGGCCTGGCGAAGTGGCGCGCTGCATTCGATGAAGCTGTCACCGGACATTCGCAAGTTTTTGACGGCACTGCCGCGATGGCTTTGCCTGCGGAGCCCTTGTATGGACAGGCCGAGGTCCTCCCCGCGCTTGTTGATACCATGCACCGCTACAAAATGCCCGCGCGCTATCTTCACGACCTCATCAGCGGCGCGGAGATGGACCTCACCGTCGAAACTTATCCGACCTTTGATCGCCTTCGCGAATACTGCTATCGCGTTGCCGGCACCGTGGGACTCACTTGCACGCACGTCTTCGGCTTTCGCGATGCGCGCGCCCTGGATCTCGCGGAGAAGCTCGGCCTCGCCTTTCAACTAACGAACATCATTCGCGACGTCCACGAAGATTACAAACTTGGCCGCGTTTATCTCCCGGAAGAAGATCTCCAGCGCTATGGTGTTTCGCCGGAAGACTTTGGCCGCAGCGAAGCCACTCTCGGCGTTCGCGAACTGCTCCGCTTCGAATCCGAACGTGCCTGGCAGCTCTATGAAGAGGGTTCCGCTTTGCTCGGGCTTATCGATGCCGACAGCCGCGGCGCCTTGTGGTTGTTGGTGCATACTTACAGCGCGCTTCTCGGCCGCATGGAGTTGCTGGACTTCGCCGTGTTCGGCGAGCGCGTTCGTCTTTCCAAAGCGGAAAAAATGATGTTTATCGCCAAGGCGCGCTTCGGCCGCCACACGGAAGAGAATATCCTTGAAAAGCGTGATCGTGATCGGCGGCGGGCTGGCGGGACTGGCAGCCGGCGCCGCGCTGGTTGAATCCGGCTGGCGTGTGCGTTTGTTTGAACAGCGCCCTTTCCTCGGCGGCCGGGCGACGTCTTATGTGTTGCCCGACGGCGAGCACGTAGATAATTGCCAGCACGTCACCCTCGGTTGCTGCACCAATCTCGAAGACTTCTACAAACGAGTTGGCGCCACCGGCAAAATCAAGTTTTTTGACCGTTTGCTTTTTCTCGATCCGCAAGGCCGCAAAGGGGAAATGCAAGCCGGCTTTCTGCCCGCGCCGTTTCATCTTACCGGAGCAGTCGCCACCTTTCGGCCGTTGACGCTCCGGGACAAGCTCTCCATTGCTCGCGCGCTGCTTGATATCTTGCAAACTCAAGGCAAGCTGCCCGATCTTCAGGAGAATGACGGTATCTCCATGCTCGAGTGGCTTCGCCGCCGCAGTCAGACCCGACGCGCCATCGAACGGTTTTGGCGCGTAGTCCTCGTCAGCGCTCTTGACGAAGAGCTCGATCGCGCCGACGCGCGCTTCGGCGTCGATGTTTTCTGGAAAGCCTTTCTTTCCAACAGCACCGGCTATCGCATGGGAGTCCCCGCGGTCCCCCTGGGCAATCTCTACGATGGCTGCAAATCAGAAATCGAGCGCCGAGGCGGAGAAGTGATGCTGCGCGCACCAGTTCGCGGCTTGAAAATGGAAAACGGCGAACTCGCCGGAGTGCGCTTTGACGAAGGCCGCGAAGAGTCGGCCGACGCTTATGTCTTTGCCGTGCCGCACACCGCGCTAGCCGAGTTGCTGCCAGAGAGCCTGAAGCAAAGCGATCCTGCGCTCTCGAGCCTCGACAAAATCAAAGTCTCCCCTATCACCGGAGTCCACTTCTGGTTCGACCGCACCGTCATGACGGAGCCCTTTATGGCGCTCCTCGACACCACTACCCAGTGGATCTTCAATAAGACCGTTCTCTACGCTGATTCGAACGGAGCCGGGAAGCCGGCCGCCTCCGGACAGTATCTGCAATTGGTCATCAGCGCTTCTTACGATTTACTGCCGAAGTCGCGCCAGGAGATCATCGACCTCTGCCTCGCGGAAGTCCGCCAGGTTCTGCCGGCGGCCGGCAACGCCGAATTGGTGAAAGCCACCGTCATCAAAGAAGCTGCTGCCACATTTTCCCCCCAGCCGGGAGTCGATCGCTGGCGCCCAAAGCAACAAACCTCCATCCCGCGCTTGTTCCTCGCCGGCGATTGGACCGCCACCGGCTGGCCCGCCACCATGGAAGGCGCCGTCCGCAGCGGCTATCTCGCCGCCGAAGCACTCCTCCGCGCCGACGGAGCGCCCCGCACATTCTTGCAACCTGACCTCGCCCCCGACGGCTTTATCGCCATGTGGCTCGGCCAGCATAAACCGACAACGCTTGCTTGATGCGGGCCTTCCCGTGAATTCCCGTGAACATGATTTGGCCGCGTCCCATGAATATGGGAAATGGCGTCATGAAGACGACCTTGGAGATTCCCGATCTCATTTTTCGCCGGGCCAAGACTACCGCCGCCAGCGCGGAATTCCACTCCGTGAGTTGGTGACCGAAGCAGTCAAGGATAAGCTGGCCGCGGACGACAAGGCCTCTGAAAAACCCTGGGTCAAGCATATGGGCAAGCTGAAGGATTCGCGGAAGGAAACGGAGCGCATCAACCGTCTTAATTGAAGAGGACTCCGAAAAAATCGATGAGGACATGTGGCGTTGATTTTGGACACCAACGCCTTATCGGTCGCCGCCGACCGCGAACCGACCGGGCGGGAACTAGTCGCCCGTGCCGAGCGTGTAGCGGTTCCCGTGATCGTTTTAGGCCAGTACCGGCTGGGGATCGCGCTCTGGTAGCTGGGATTCAAGGATCGCTTGGTGAAGGAGCACCATGGCGCTCGGCATTTAACAGGTCATGTTTCTCTGAACTTCCCTGGCGATCCGATCTCCGCTGCTTTGTCACTTCGCCGCCAGCTCAAACCATCCGATCCTCCGCTCGTTGATTGTCAAGCCGGCACTGGCTCTATCAATCTCCTCATATTCCGCTCGGTGCTCGGCCATGAATTCTTCATATGCCCCGCGCGACTCCCAAAAATCCATCGTCAAATACACCCCGCTACGCAACGCATCTCGCACCAGCCGCGTCTCATGATAGTGGGTGTCGCGCCGGAATAGCCGTACCCAGTCACCATCCGGGCCTTGGGCGTTCTCGAATCTTTCTTCATCGCCCGGCTTGACTTCGTACTCCCACAGCGCTACAAACATAGAGGTCCCATCTCCTGCTCGTTGGACGTTCGCCATTCTGTAAGCTTCTTCTAGGTATTGCGTGCGCCGTCCGGCCGAGTGTAACAATCCGATTGGATACAAGCCAAGTTGGCAAGCGCGTCAGCGCAAAAGCATGAGTTGTAGGTGTTGCAGTCCGTCGAGACTGGCGGACGGAGGCGTTTGTGGATCGAAAGTACGGGCACCGCGGTTACCGCGACGCGGAAAAGCAAGATAAGAAAGACAAGTCACACGATCGCAAGCCGCCCAGTGGCGGCCCGCGGGGCGCCGATCAATTCGGCCCGCGCACCCCGCGCATGGTCGGCACCGTCACACGCGCGCGCTGCGCTAATTGCGGCGCCGTCTTGACACCGGGCTTCGACGCTAATGGCACGTGTCCCAAGTGCCAGTTCGAATTGCACTGCTGCAAGCAGTGTCGCTTCTTCGACTCCGGCGCCCAATTTGAGTGCACCCAGCCGGTCCCGGAACGCATTTCCCCCAAGGATACCAAGAACGCCTGCACCTTCTACGAATTCCGCATGACCATCGAGAAAGATACTGCGCCCACTTCCTATACTCAGCCGAACGCTTCGGGCTCGGTGCCTCCCGCTCCTCCCCGCCACACCGATGCCCGCCAGGCCTTCGAGAATCTTTTCAAGAAGTAGCCCGGCATGAAGCCTTCGCGGCGATCCTTTCTCGAGGCGGCACTAACTCTGCCCGTAGTTCTCAACGCATCTCCGTCCCTCACCGCCGCTCCGCCGGCGGCCGCTTCGAGTGATTCCTCCTTCGATCCCTGGGTCGAAATTCATCGCAAAAATCTTCGCCAAAACGTCCTGGAAATCTACCGCCGCGCTGCCTCACGTCCCATTCTCGCGGTAATCAAGAACAACGGCTACGGTATGGGCGTCGCGAACGTTGCCCAGCTCCTCGAACCTTATCCCGAAATCTTCGGCTTCGCCGTCGTCAAGCTCCACGAAGCCATCTCGTTGCGCGACGCTGGACTTCAGAAACCCATCCTGCTTCTCGGGCCCTTCGACGAACAAAACCTCGAAGATGCTATCGCCCGTAACATCATGCCTATGATTTACACCCCACTGGGCCCGGCGCTTGACAAAATCGCTGCCAAAACACAAAAGCCTATCCCTCTCCACATCTGCATCGACACTGGCATCGGCCGCGTCGGCGTGCCGTACCAGCAAGCCGCACCGCTCGTCCGCGATCTCGCCAGCCGCAAGTCCGTTCAAATCCAGGGCACGATGATGACCTTCACCGAAGACCCCGACTTCGACAAAGAGCAGCTTCGCCGCTTCCACGAACTCTGCTCAACTCTTGAAAAAGATGGCATGGCCCTAGGAAAAAAGCACGCCGCTTCGAGCTTTACTCTTTTCCAGCATCCCGAAGCGTTTCTCGACATGGTGCGCCCGGGCATGGCCATTTACGGCATCTATTCCGAAAACGAATTTCGCCACACTGCCATCATGGATCTACGCCCAGCCATCAGCCTCAAAGCTCGCGTCATCTACGTGAAGAAGTTGCCAAAAGGCGAAAGCGCCGGCTACAACCGCGCCTACATGGCTAAGAACGATGTTTGGGTCGCCACCCTTCCCGTCGGCCATGCCGACGGCTGGCCCCGTGCTGCCGCACTCGCTCACGAAAAAGCCGCCAAGGTTCGCATTAACGGTGATCTCTATCCCGTGATCGCTTCGGTCTCCGCCAGCCATTGCATCCTGGAAATTGGTTCAGAAGAGCGCGTCAAAATCGGTGAAATCGCCACGTTTTTCGACTGGCAGCCCGGTTCGCGCCCCGAAGATGTCTGCGAATCCTGCGGCGCTTCTGTCTACGACCTCACCATGCACCTCAACCCGCTCTTGCCCCGCCGCATCGTCTAGTTTGTTCTTGTAGAAGCGGGTCTAAGCCGCCATTTTCTTCCCGCTCTAGGCGCAGGGCACATTTATCCCCAGAGATCGAGACGCCGCCATTTTTTCCTTTGCCGCTTCCGAAAGCTCGAAGTGACCATCGCCCCCGACGGTCAGATCAAAACCACAAAGATCATCGGCGGCCATCCTGTACTTGTAAATGTCGTCGAAGAGACGCTGAAAAGCTGGAGGTAGGCCCCAGCGAGCACTGAAACGATCGCCATGCTGGAATTCAACTTCCACCCTAAGTCGGGAATTTCTCGGAGCGGCTCCCAATAATTTATTCTTCAAGCCTCCGCCACATGAGAACGAGCGGCTGGCCTCAAGCGAATCTTCACGCCTCCAGCCGTTTTGCAATCACATCGGAAGCGCTGTATTCGAATCGATCTACCGGCAAAAACGATAGAATTTCTTTCCGGTCGTCGCCTGACGTGACCTTTCCTTTTTCTACGTATTTCCCGCCACGCACCTGGGGCAGCCCGATGTTCGCTACCAGCGCATTGCACAGGCAGAATCGGTCCGCCGTATCCTCGGCCTTCCCGCCCTTGGACAAGTACACACTCACCGGCTCTCCCGCGCACCGATAAGCAATTGTCCCCTGTGGGCGTCCGGTAAGCCTCGCGCAGGTACCCAAGGTCGCAGGCCCGCGGCGTCGGATGGCACCGCCAAGGGAAAGGTCACGAATCTCGTTGCTTCCGTACTTCATTGCTTGCTTATCTCTTTGATTGGAAAGAGCATGGGTTCGCCGGGCGGATTGTCGGCGATGGACTCGAGTTGCGGGTACTGACGCCGAAGCGGCTCGGGCACCTTCACTTTCGATCCTTTCAGGATGCTGATGAGCTGCAGCGCATTGACCACGGCCTTGCCCTGAAAATGATTGTTGGTGATCACGAAAGTATTGCGCGCCTGTTCGCCGACTTTCCTGACGCGATTCACCCACGGAGCCAGTTCTTCGGCGGAATAGAGATAGTTGTAGCGCTCGTGCGCGGGAATCTTGGCGTCGTCGCTGAACCAGGTGTCGTAGCGCCGCCCGTGCAATCGCAAATACCCAACGGAGGCGGTGGCTTGAGCGGAAGGCCCCAGGGAGCGCCCGATAATGGGCTGGTCGATGTTGCAGAAACTCACCCCGCTGGTGCGCAGCAATTCCAGCGTTTCCGGCGACTCCCAGGAGCCGTGGCGCACTTCCACCACCAGCGGATAATCGGCGAACCGTTTCAGCAGCGCCGTGAGGTAGGCCACCGTTTCTTCCGTGCGATGAAACGAAAAAGGGAATTGCAGCAGCACCGCGCCGAGCTTCTTGGCCTCGCGCAAAACATCAAAGCCGGCGCGAACTTCGCGTTCCTCCGCCGCGATGGAGCGCGATTTTGTAGACCGCATGTCGTGCGTGAATCGCTGCCAGAGTTTGGCGGTGAAAACAAATCGTGGATTTGCCGCCACGCGATCGACCCACTGCGCCGCGTGGTCCGGACGCAGCGGCTGGTAAAACGAAGTGTTGATTTCGATGGTGTCAAAAAACTCCGCGAGGTACGTCGCTTCGTGGAATCCTTTGGCGCGTCGAACTGGATACACGTAGCCGGCCCAGTCCGAATACGACCAGCCCGCCGGGCCCGCGCGCACGATATTCTCCGCGGCCGGAGTCGTGGTCGTGGGAATCGAAGTCTCGGGGATGGAAACCCCGGGACTCGAAGCAATGGGAGTGGAAGGATGCTCGGCCTTGTTCGGCGGCGGTGGCTTTCGTGATTTGCGCGGCGGCATGACGTGGCGCAAACGACTCGCGCCCGAAGCAGAGTAGAGGTAAGGGAGGAGAAGTGTCAACAGAAGCACGCTCAAAAATATCAGCCCCAAGTTGCCCTCGGCGTCCCGGGCTGCTATTCTTCCTCGATGTGGTGCAACACCACGATCCGCGTCTCCCTCCCCTTTTCCAGCTTTTCCTACAGGTGCACACATGAAACTGTCGATCAATTACAAGCATGTCGAATCGCACAAATCCGTCGAACTAGAGGTCGAGCGTCAGATAGCTAAATTAGAAAAACTGCTGCAAAGTTATTCGCCGGATCTTGTCCTGCTGCACGGCGCCTTTTCCAAAACGCCGCGCACCGACGAGACTTCGTTCACACTAAACTTATCTCTGCCAACCGCGACGCTGCATGCTTCCGGCACGGGATCAACCGTGCGAACCAGCTGCAAAAAAGCGTTCAGCGATCTGGGAGCCCAGGTAAAAAAACACCAGGCCAAGCTGCGCAAGGATTACGAATGGCGCCGCAAACGCCCCCTCCCCAGCGCCGAAGCGCTCTCCTGAATCCGCTCGGTGCGCGGGTCGCGTCGAATCAAACAGTGAATGGCGTCAACAGCCTTTGCCTGCACCTTGGCCGGCAGTGGAGAGCTGGCGGAATTCGTTGAGTTCCGCTGAAGATTTTGTTCAGTTCTTACAATTTGACATACCGGCGGAACGGTTTGTACTCTCCGAAATTCACGACCCTGATGGAGCCACCACCCGAATCCAAGCCATGAGCACGGCGTCTCGCAAACAAACGAGCCAACTTTCTGTCCCTCGCAACGGCGATGTCCTCCCCGAAGCACAGATTCTTTCGACTGTCGAAGAGGTGTTAGCAACCACGCCGTTCATCGACATTCACACGCATTTGTTCGCGCCGGCATTCGGCAAGCTCGGGTTGTGGGGCATCGACGAACTTCTGACCTATCATTATCTCGAAGCTGAATTTTTCCGGTCTGCTGATACCACTCCGCGCGAGTACTGGTCACTTTCCAAGCGCGAGCAAGCTGATGCCATATGGAAAACTCTGTTCGTCGAGAACACTCCCGTATCGGAAGCGACGCGCGGAGTGATCGCCGTGCTCAAGGCTTTCCAATTGCCAACGGAAGGTGCGGACTTGTCTGAGGCGAGGTCCTTCTTCGAAGCCCAGGCCCTCGAAGCACACATTCAGAAAGTGTTTCAGATTGCAGGCGTAAGCACGGTGGTGATGACGAACGATCCACTCGATCCAGAAGAAGCCGCAATCTGGCTGAAGGGAGTAGCGAACCACGAGCAATTTCGCGCGGTAATGCGTCTGGATCGTATTCTGTGCAATTGGTCCGCGCACTGGCAGGTGTTGGCCGGTCAAGGCTACCGGGTTGACGAGCAGGCTGCGGGAAAGTCCGGCGCCGAACTGCGGCGGTTCCTAGCCGACTGGTACGAGCGCATGCAACCCTGCTACATGGCGGTTTCCCTGCCGGACACGTTCGAATACCCCAAGGAAACGATCGGGAATCGATTGCTGAAGGAGGCCGTGCTGCCGGCTTGCCGCGAGATGGACCTGCCACTCTCGCTGATGATCGGCGTACGGAAACAGGTCAATCCATCGCTGCGCTTGGCGGGCGACGCCGTGGGCCGGGCGGACCTGCGAGCGCTGGAAAGTCTATGCCGCGAATTTCCAGCCAATCGCTTTTTGGTGAGCGTGCTCAGCCGGGAGAACCAGCACGAACTTTGCGTTTACGCGCGGAAGTTCAACAACTTGGTGCCGTTCGGCTGCTGGTGGTTCATGAACAATCCTTCCATTGTGGAGGAGATCACGCGCGAGCGCATTGAGATGCTGGGAACAAGTTTCATTCCGCAACATTCCGATGCCCGTGTGCTCGAGCAAGTGATCTATAAATGGAACAACACCCGCCGGACGTTGTCGCCCATCCTGTCGGAGTCCTACCGCCTGCTGTCGGAGGACGGCCGGGGCGTCACGCGTGCTGAAATTCAGCGGGATGTCACGCGCCTTTTTCGCTCGAATGCCGAAGCCTGGATGAATCCGCAGGTACCGGTTTCCAAGTAGCCGAACGTAAAACCCGGAATCTTCTGCCGTGCAACTTCATGCTTAGGGGGCGAATCCAATTTTTGGAGGGCTATCGTGAAGGCCATCATTAGAGTTTTATTCGCCGCGCTTGTCTCGTGCGCCGGAACAATGCTTTTCCTTTCGGGTGCTTTGCATTCTCAAGACGCGACTTTCCACAACGCGCCCGCTTCCACCAAAGGACAAAAGAACTCCTACGCCGGCAAGCAGATTAGTTCCGCCAAATCTCTGTATCACCTCCGTTGCGCCAGTTGCCACGGCGAAATTGGAGAAGGAACCGGCAACATCCCCGCGCTGGCCAGCGGGAAGGCGCAGTCGGCGAGCGACGGCGAGCTTTTCTGGTACATCACCAAAGGTGATCTCAACAACGGAATGCCGTCCTGGGCCAAGCTACCTAAGAAGGAAAGGTGGCAGATCGTCGCTTATCTTCGCGTTCTTGGCGGTTCCAAGCCGGGTTCTCCTCGCGTTCCACTTTCCGCTTACGAAGCCGTCTCAACAGCTTTAAAGGCGCCTGCGCCGAAGGCCCCTTTTACGGACTTCCGTTACGAAAAGCCCGGAACAGTTCGCAAGATTACTTTGGCGGATCTTCCCGCTCCGTTCGCGACAACGTCGTCTGGCAACGGTCCCAAATTGGTACCGCGTCCGGAAAAAGCGTGGCCGCAAGTGCCGCCGGGATTCCAGGTCGAACTGTATGCCACCGGCCTCGATGATCCGCGATTGATTCGGACAGCGCCCAATGGCGATTTTTTCGTCGCCGAGAGCAACACCGGAGTCGTGCGAGTGTTCCGGGGAATCACGGCGGAAGGCAAGCCGCAGCAGTCGGGAATTTTTGCAACTGAATTGAAGCGGCCGTTTGGCATCAATTTTTATCCGTCTGGGCCGGATCCAAAATGGATTTACGTCGGGAATACGGATTCCGTTGTGCGCTTCCCTTATCAGAATGGAGATTTGAAAGCGAGTGGTCCCGTTGAACACATGGCCGACTTGCCCTCGGCCAGTGGCGGCCATTGGACGCGCGACATTCAGTTCGCGCCCGATGGCAAGAAAATGTTCGTCTCCGTGGGATCAGCCTCGAATATCGACGACCCTGATACCACGCCAGCGGAGAAAAATCGCGCCGATGTTCTGGAGTTCAATCCGGACGGTTCGGCCATGCGCGTTTACGCTTACGGTATCCGCAATTGCGTGGGCATGGCCATCAATTCAAAGACCGGCGAGTTATGGTGCTCGGTCAACGAGCGAGACGCCTTAGGGGACAATCTAGTTCCCGATTACATTACGCACGTGCAGGAAGGTGGCTTCTACGGGTGGCCGTGGTGGTACATGGGCAGCCACCAAGATCCGCGGCACGAGGACAAGCATCCGGAGCTGAAAGACAAAGTCATCACGCCTGACGTGATCCTTCATCCGCACAACGCTTCTCTGGAAATGACCTTCTACGATGGCAAGCAGTTCCCGGAGGAATACCAGGGCGACATTTTCGCAGCCGAACACGGTTCCTGGAATCGGTCTGTCCGGGTGGGTTACGAACTGATTCGCGTGCCTCTCGGTCAGACCGGACATGCGAGCGGTGAGTACGAAGATTTCATGACCGGGTTTGTGGTGGATAACGGACACGTTTGGGGACGCCCGGTCGGCGTCACCGTGGCCGCGGATGGCTCGCTGCTGGTTACTGACGACGGCTCGAAGTCCATCTGGCGGGTTAGCTACACCGGGAAGTGAATTCTGCGGGCCGCGCAAACTTCGTGTAATGCCTCAAGATTATTGCGCCACGCGAAGCATCACTACGCCGTGCGAGGGCACCGTCACCGAATATTCCGTGCCATCCAGGTTCACACGTCGCCGTGAGCCCAGAGATCTCTCACAGGGGCGGGCGCAGTTTTCAGGCCAAGCTTCGACCCATTAATGGTGATCTTTGCCGACGAAGCAACGCGAGTAAAGATTGCCGTGGCCCGACCGCCGTCGAAAGGGCCTTCCCCCAAACCTCTTGATCTCCTGATTTCGTCGTAAGCCGACCCTGACTTCCCGCCGCATCTTGATCAATCGCGATGCCTTCGCGGTGGGCGAGAATCCCGAGGATCGCGGGAGTCATGTTGCGCAAGTCGTTTCCGGCGAGCCGCGGCGCGGCGAGAATCGACCACCAGCTCAGGTGCGTTCGGTATTCGTCTTCGGTCACCGGAGAGGAGCGCTGATCACATCGTGGAGCATTCGCAGCAGCGCTGCCCGCAGCGGGGAAGAACGTGCGATATCCCGGCGAATTGACGCTGCAAACCCGAAGTGAAAATCTGGCGAAGGGGATACCGGTCGAGCCGCCGGTCTGGCAAGAGGTCCAAGCCCTGGGTTGAAACCATTTGGAAGTCTTTGCCTGATTTAGTCCAACTAAACCACAGCTTTAGATTTTCAAGATTGACATCTTTGAGACACTGCTCCTAATGTCGCCTCACTGGATGTATTGAAGGGACTGATAGCAACCATCTGGGAATGCAATGGCGCGAAGCGAGTGCTGCGTCGAGGTCATTTAACGGTGCGAAAGCGCAACCGCGTGGCCGAAGCACGCGGAACGGCGAGACCGGCGGGCATGACCGGGACGAATTTCCCGAACAGCCCACGAAAAGGGAAAAACAGAAATGAAGAACAATGTGGTGATGGTTCTTTTTGCTCTTCTGTTCGCTCCTTTGTTTTCTCAGGCACAAGGCTTGGGAAGCATCACCGGCAGAGTCACTGATCCTGCTGGAGCGTCCGTCGCCGGAGCGCAAGTCACCGCGACACAGGAGGGCACGGGCTTCGCTCGCTCCGCGGCGACGGATGCCGAAGGACTCTACGTTATCCCCTCCCTGCAACCAGCCACGTATACCCTGACCGTGGAGGCCAAGGGGTTCAGCACGTCGAAAGAGCGCGCGATTACTCTGCTCGCGGACCAAACGCTTACCTTGAACGTGGGTTTGAAGCTGGGGACGACGACGGAGGTCGTCACGGTATCAACTGTCGCCTTGCAAGTTGACACAGCCACCTCAACGCTGAAACAAGTCATCGAGCAGGAGCGCATTTCCGAGCTACCGTTAAACGGAAGGAATGCGGCACAACTTACGTTGCTGGTGGCGGGAGCCGTCAACTCCCCCAACGGCGGGGCTGACCAAGGCGCCACGAAAACATTCCCCGGCGCCGTGACTTATTCGGCGAACGGCGCGCGGCAGGACACCATCAGCTATCAGCTCGACGGCGGCAACTACGTGGACGAATACACCAACGTCAACCAGCCGTTCCCGTTCCCGGACGCGCTTCAGGAATTCAGCGTGCAAACCAGCAACTACAGCGCAGAGTACGGAGAGAATGCGGGAGGGGTGGTAAACGTCATCACCAAATCGGGCACCAACAGCTTCCATGGCGATGCCTTCGAGTTCGTACGCAATCCAGTCTTTAATGCCCAGAACTATTTTGCCACGCCCACTACGCCGGATCAGATCAAGCGCAATCAGTATGGGGGCACCTTCGGAGGCCCGATGATCCACGACAAGACGTTCTTCTTTCTGGGATATCAGCGCACGGCTTTCCGCAATCTTGTACTGGGAAGTTCGCACGTGGTCGGACAGACGGACATCACAAAGTTCCTGGCGGCCGGGAAAACACTGGATCCTGGAGTCGCGACTATGCTAGGGATCGACCCTACTACCGGAGCGTACCTGGGTTCTGCCGCCAAATTTAGCTTGGCCGGCGCCATACCGACGGGAGCGAACCCGACCGTGCCTTTTTCCAAACCGGATATCGAAAACTATGATTCCGGGATCGGCCGCGTGGACCATTCCATGGGGAAGAAAGACAAGATCACCGGACGCTATGAATATGACCGGTTTAGGAAAGCGCCGGTATTCAACCCGCTCGAACTCGTCGCTTACACGGATGCTACTTTTTCGATTGTGGCGCAGAACGCGCTGCTCCACGAAACGCACATTTTCTCGTCCACGCTCATCAACGATTTCCGGGCCAGCTATTCGCGCGAAGTCTCTACCCGGGGACCAGCTTCGAACGCCGTCAACTTGACGGCCTTTGAGACTGCTCCTCTCCCCTTTGAGCCGAAGCCCAGCGCGATCCAGGGGATCGGCGTGCAAAACGGGTTCAGCTTTGGCGACAATCCCACCGGCATTTTCACTCGGAATAATTTTACTTACGCCGACGATGTCAGTTGGGAGAGAGGGAAACACGATTTTCATTTCGGCGGGATGATTGAATGGAGCCAGGTGGACCTTAACAACCAGTTCAATCAGCCAGGCATCGTCAATTTCTGTACGCAAGATACCTACCTTGGACAAGCCGCTGGTCTTCCCAGTTATCAGAATTTTCTCGCTGGAACGATGTGCGATGGAGGCCCGGCCGGCAACGGCTACGCCTTCCAGCAAGGGGCGGGCGAATTCAAGGCTAACCGGGACAAATTTCCCGGTTTATACGCGCAGGACAATTTTCGCCTTAGCAATCGCCTGACGCTGAATCTCGGACTGCGCTATGAGCCGGGGTTTCCCTGGAGCGATACGGGCAATCGCTGGGCGCAAGTCAACCTTGTTGCCATGGCGGCGAATATTACGTCGAAGGTCTATCCCCAAGCGCCACCAGGCATCTTTTTTGCTCCCCAGCATGGCATCAGCGATCCGGGGATGCCGAAAAATGCCTTGAACTCCGACCTCAAAGGCTTCGCTCCGCGCATTGGTTTTGCGTACGATTTGTTTGGAGACGGCAAGACCAGCCTCCGCGGGGGATTCGGCATTTTCTACGATTCGCGCGCGATGGGCATGCTGAGCAATCGCTACGTGGATGAGTGGCCGTTCAGTCCCCAGTTCATCCTTTCGACAGCCGGTAATAGCGCACCCACTCCGGGTTCCACGGCGGGTTCTTTCAGCGATCCGCTGTGCACTTTGCCGGCAACGCAGGCGGCGCTCAACTGCTCCGGCGCGCAAGCGACATCTTATCCGACGTTTCCGAGCCCGTTCCCAGCGCCGACAAACTTCGCTTACCATCCGCCGTTCAATCAGATAGCGGTGACCTACGATCCCAGCGGCGTGTATCACGTACCGGCGACCTACGAGTGGAACCTAACTGTTGAGCGGCAATTGGCGGGAGGAATTCTGGTGCGCGCCGCATACGTTGGCTCGCGCAGCCTCCATATCCTTGAAACGCAGTATTACAACGCCGGCGCTCCGTGTAATCCCGCAATCCCGGGGAATTGCAACGGCAAGGCAAATACCGGTCAGGCCAACCTTCTCGTGAACGCGGCTAGCGGGGGCGCGTTCAAAACTAACACTTTTTCCACCACCGTCCAGGCCGATATCAACGACATCAACGCGAACTACCATGCGCTGCAAACTTCCGTCGAGAAGCGCATGTCTCATGGCTTGACCATTTTGGCTAACTACACGTACTCAAAAAGCCTGGATGACCTACCCTTCAGCGAGGGCGTTTCTGGTTTTGATACCGGATATTCTGCTCTTCCGCTGAACAATCCCAACCGCCATCCGTTTGACTACGGGCCGTCGAGTTTCGATCACACCCATGTATTTACCGGTTCTTACGTTTGGCAATCGCCGAGCCTCAAGAGTTCCGGAACGTTGATGCATTACTTGCTGGGCGATTATGAGTTTGCCGGTATCATTACTGCCGCGAGCGGCCGTCCCATCACCGTCCTGCAGGGTACTGAACTTTCCGGCACTGGCATTGGCAATGATCGCGGGACTTTCATCGCGGGCGTCAGCGCTTATGGCTCGGGTTCCTGCGGAACCACGGTCAACTGCGTGAGCTGGCTCAATCCCGCTGCTTTTCAACCAACGAAAGTCACTACTGGGTGCACGCCGCCGGCTACAACGTGCAATAACCCGGCTATCTTTGGCACCTTTGGCGATATCGGCAAGAATGTTCTTCGACTGCCGCACACCGCCAACTGGGACGTGCAACTTGCCAGGAACTTTTTCATCACCGAACGATGGAGACTTCAGCTTCGCGCGGAGTATTTTAACGTCTTGAACCACCCGAATTTCGCCCCGGAAAGTATCAGCACGGGCGCCGTGAACGGCACCGATCAAATCAGTTCCTTCGACAAACTCAGCAGCAACTCCTTCGGCACCTTCAGGGCCGGACAGGCGGGCGACCCCCGCATCGCGCAATTAGCTGCGAAAATCTTTTTCTAGCCCCTCCTGGAGCGCGTAAAGCGGGGCGCCTTTCGACGAGGGCGCCCCGGCTTTTTGTAGCTTCCTGGCCGAACGGAGCTTAGAATCCAGCGCTGGATGGATGGGAATATCCTGACGAAGTTCCGAGGTGAGAACAATGAAGAAACTCTGCCTGCTGTTTTTGTTTGCGATTCCATTTCTAGTTTTGAAATCTCAAGAGCCGCTACCCGCAGGTGTCGAGCACTGGTCGCCTGCGTCGCTCGAACGCACGGCCCAAGCGCTCGCCAGGGAAGCCGCGGCCGATCCCCATCATCCCGCCGTGAAGCAGCTCTCCGATTATCCCAACGAGTCGTTTTTGTTGGTTCACCGGGAAGCTGACGGTCAGCCGGAGTGGCACGAAACTCAAGTGGACGTTTTTTTCGTGCAATCGGGTTCGGCATCGCTCCTTGTCGGAGGCAAGTTGCTTAACGGGGAAACCGTCGCGCCACATGAAAAGCGCAATGGCACGATTCAGGGTGGCACTCGCCAGAAGCTATCCGCCGGGGATGTGGTTCGCATTCCCGCCGGCATGCCCCACCAGTTCCTGCTCGAGGGGGCGCGCGACTTCACCTACTTTGTAATAAAAGTCAAAGGCTATTAGGGAGAAGGATAAACGGCAGCAGTTCGAACGAACCTCCCGGACGCTATTCTCTACCTAACTCGCACCCGGGCCAACTGCCACTACAAAATAGGTTGCCGAGCTTGTTCCCACATTCTTGATTCCGTGCTCGTCGTTGGACTCCACGAATCCCACCGAACCAGGCCCGAGCCGGGAGCTCGTGCCGTTCACGGTGATTTCCACCGTGCCTTCGCGAATGAGCCACATTTCGGAGTGCGGGTGGCGGTGTGGCAGATGGGGAGCCGCCCCGGGCAGCAGCGTCGTCTCGTGAACTTCCAGGGACTCACCGGTGGCCAGCTTGCCTTTCAACACCTCGCGGATTTGCGCGTTGTTCGGCGTGCCAACGGTTAGCTTTTCGAACGGATACATCGCCGAGGGCATGGCCTTGTTTTGCTGGGCGGAAGCTTCCGAAGGAAGGATAACGGGAAGCAGCGCAGCGGGAAGCAAAGAACAGACATCGCGTCGGGTTATGAGCATGGTTTCTCCTTTGGGTGTTTAGAAGGCATTGTTTAGGCAACTCGAAGAAAGCCTAGCGAGAAGCTCCTCGACATTGAGACTCAGAATCTTTAGCATTTCGTGGTTTGTCAAGAACCGATTCTTTTCTCGAGATCTTCGCACCAAGCAGGCAAAAGGAATTTAAGCGCTTCCATGCGACAGCTCACCAACAGCAAAGATCAGAGTCTTCAAGGTGCGCTGCATCTAGCTCCAGTCCAAGATAGTGAAGCGAATCGTCAATCCGTTCAAGTGGCCGCAATTGCGTTCATTGTTTTGTTTTGCATCGTAGGCATGGCGCTTTGGGGACTTCCTTTTTACTACGATTTCATGGTGCAGCAGTTTGGCTGGACGCGCGGGCAGGTGACTTCCGGCAACGCGCTGAGCAAACTGGTGGTGGGGCCGCTCTTCGGAGTGCTTGCCGGGTGGATGGTGGATCGCTTTGGGCCGCGCCGGCTCATGATCGCGGGGGTAGTTATGGCGGCTGCGGCGCTTGTCGGGCTGGGGAGTATCTCCACGCTTGGCATGTTTTATTTTTTTTACCTGCTCAATGCTCTGGGGTACGTGTGCGGGGGGCCGCTACCGAATCAGGTGCTCTTGTCGCGCTGGTTTGAAAGGTCTCGCGGAAAAGCGATGGGATTTGCGTATTTGGGAATCGGGTTGGGCGGCGCGGCGGTGCCGTGGATTTCGCACGCGCTGGTGCAACATTTTGGCTGGCAAGCGGCGCTTCGCGCCTTGGGTCTATTGATTCTGGTGATGGCTCTTCCCGCGGCGCTGCTGGCAAAAGAGCCGCAGCGTTCGAACCAGCGCGCTGCGCCAGCGCGTTTTGCGGAGGCCCGAACGGCGTTCGCCACCGTTCCTTTTTTCTTGCTGACTCTCGGCAGCATGTTTTCGATTGCCGCAGTCAGCGGAGCTCAACAGAATCTAAAACTTTATTTGAGCTTGGATCTGCACTTTGCCCAAATCCAGGCCACGCGTATCTTATCGCTCGTACTTGGCTTCAGCATCATCGGCCGGCTTCTGATGGGATTGTTGGCCGACCAGTTTGCGAAAAAGTACGTCATGCTGCTGATTTACCTGCTTATCCCAGCCGCTATCCCGCTGCTGTTTTTGGGGCGGTCGACAGCGGCTCTCTATGTATTCGCGGCGGTGTTCGGGATGGGGCTTGGCGGAGACTACATGATTGTTCCTTTGATGACCGCGGAGATTTTTGGCGTGGAACTTCTCGGCCGGCTGCTCGGAGTGATTTTGACGGTCGGCAGTGTGGCGGAAGCGGTTTCTCCGTGGCTGGTCGGGCGCATGCGCGATCGGACCGGGAGTCCTTCCAGTGGCTTTCTCGTGCTGATCGGCATGGGATTGCTGGGCGCCGTGGCTACGGCGTTTTTGCCGAAAGGGCGGAGATCGGCATGAGTGTGAGTCCGATCGTTCGTCTTGGAGCTTTGAAGAACGTCTCGCAATTTCAAGAGCACGTGCAATCCTTGCGATTGAATATTCCATGTGAAGTCGAAATCGCGCAGGGGATCGAGTCGCCCCTGAGAAAACCTCTGGTGCGCGCAGAAATCAAAATCGGCAATCGCATCGCCGTTCAGCCCATGGAAGGTTGGGACGGCACCGCGGACGGAAATCCCAGCGAGCACACCAAGCGGCGCTGGAAAAGGTTTGGCCAGAGTGGCGGGAAATTGATTTGGGGAGGGGAAGCGGTTGCCGTTTCGCACGAGGGGCGAGCGAATCCGAACCAACTCGTGATGGGGGGGCACACGCAAGCGGGTCTCGCGAACTTGCGTAAGGTTTTGATCGAAGAGCACCGGCGCATGACAGGTTCGGATGAAGGACTTTTCATAGGATTGCAATTGACACATTCCGGAAGATTTTGCCGACCGAATGCTCACGGGCGGCCGGAGCCGCGCATTCTTTATCATCATCCGGTTTTGGATCGCAGATTGGGATTGCCGGGCGACTATCCAGTTCTCACCGACGCGGAAATTGCGACGATCATTGGAGAGTTTCATCGCGCGGCGAAAATGGCGCGAGAATTAGGGTTCGATTTTGTGGACGTTAAACATTGCCACGGGTATTTGGGCCATGAATTTTTGAGCGCGCACACGCGGAAAGGGAAGTACGGGGGAAGTTTTGAAAATCGCACGCGATTTTTGCGGGAGATTGTCAATGGCATTCGTTCGGCGGCGCCGGGATTGCATATTGGAGTGCGTTTTTCCGCATTCGATTTGGTGCCATTCCGTCCCGATCCTTCGCAATCCGGGAACGGAAAGTTGGGACCGGGAATTCCGGAATCGCAAGAGAATTTGACCCCGTACCGCTGGGGATTCGGCGTGAATCAGAACGATCCCACAAGAATCGATTTGACCGAAACGATCCGATTTTTGTCTTTGCTTGAAGAGCTGGACATCCCCTTGGTGAACATCACTGCGGGAAGTCCCTATTACAATCCACACATTCAACGGCCGGCGCTTTATCCGCCGTCCGATGGATATTTGCCTCCGGAGGATCCGCTGAATGGCGTTGCCGAGCATTTGAAGGTCACCCGGGAGTTGAAAGAGCGATTTCCGAATTTGATTTTTGTTGGGAGTGCTTACACTTACCTGCAGGATTTTCTGCCGCATGTGGCCCAAGCGGCGGTGCGCGAAGGGTGGACGGATTTAGTCGGGCTGGGGCGCATGATCTTGACGTATCCGGAGATCTTGTGGGATGCGGCGGAAGGAAACCAGATGCAGCACAAGCGAGTTTGCAGAACATTCAGCGATTGCACAACCGCGCCGCGCAAAGGTTTGCCTTCGGGATGCTACCCCCTGGACGGCTACTACAAGGCTTCATCTCTCGCGGAACAATTGAAGATTGCCAAGGCCAGCCGATGAAGATCGCATCCATCGACGAACGTCGGCAACTTCGCCGCAAGGTGCAAGGCATTGCCGCGGCGCTCTTGCCGTTTGAAGCCGATGGTCGAATTGCGGTTAAAGCTTTTCAGGACCATCTCCGCGCAACGCACCGCGCCGGGTTACGCAATGCCGTCAATATGGATACCGGCTACGTGAACTATTTGAGCGAGGCGGAAAAACTTGATGTCTTGCGATGGACCCGGGAGGCTTTGGGCAAGGACGTGCCATTTGTTGGAGGCGCCTACATCGAAGGGCAGCCGGGCGACCCCGTCGCGCTCTACCGGAAACAGTTGGACAGCATCGTTGGGCACGGCGGAATTCCCATTTTGTTTCAGACCAGCCAGATGCACGGAAAGTCTTCAGTCCAGAAGGCCGCGATTTATGCGGAAGTGTGCCGCGGATACCCGCACGTACTGGCATTTGAACTGGGGCAGATGTTCGCGTCGAACGGCGAGATCTTTGACGAAACAACTTTCCGGCGATTGCTGGACATTCCGGAAATCAAAGGAATGAAACATTCCTCGCTCGACCGGCTGATCGAACTGGAGCGGCTGGCGATCCGGGACGCCTGCCGCCCGGACTTCCGGATCTACACAGGAAACGATCTGGGTATCAACATGATCGAGTACGGCTCGGACTACTTGCTGGGACTGGCGACGTTTGCGCCGGAGAAATTTGCCGAGCGCGACCGGCTTTGGGAGGCCGATGAACCTGGATACTTCGCGCTGTCGGATGCGCTACAGTATTTGGGAAACGTGGCGTTTCGCACGCCGGTTCCGGCCTACAAACACTCCGCTGCGGTGTTCTTGAATCTTGTTGGACGAGTGCCCTCCGATCTGACGCATCCCAAAAATCCGAAGCGCCCGATGTGGGAGGCGGAGATTCTCCGAGACTGTCGGAGACGCCTGGGTTACTAGGCAACTTTAAGGATAGGCGGCGACAAAGTCTTTGTAAGCGGCTTCGGTGGCTTCGGGCGTGGCGATGGCCGAGGAGATCAGGATGCGGTAGCGGAACGCGACGCTCGAGTGAGGGGCCATCGCGAAGTTAAGTTCTTCTTTCCCGTTGCTGAAAACTTTCTGGCCAAGGGGGTTGGCGGCGAAAAGGCCGTAGCCGCGGGCGTGCCAGTAGGTGGGAAAGCCGGGATTGGCCGGGTGGTCGAGGATTGTGATGGTGACCGGTTCGTCGCCGACGAGACCGCTGAGATTGCACCAGCGGCCGCGAGTGCCCCAGGCGGCGTCACCTTTCTTGCCTTCGCTGGTGAGGTAGGTCCCGTTGACGCCGGTGTTGTCGAGCTTGGCGACAGTGGTGGGGCGGCCGCTGGCGTCGGTATAGACCTCGGGCTTGTCGGAAGGGATTTCCAAGGCGCGGATGACGCGCAGGCCCAAGAAACCGTCCTTGGCGTCCGGGAAGGAAGCCTTTTCATCGAGAGCGCGTAGCGTAGTGATGCGGTCGACGCTGCGGAATCCCGGGCCGCCGCGGAAGACGAAGCGAGTGTGTTCCTGGAGCAAAACCTTTTTGTCAAAGGTTACCCAATCGGATTCGACATCGAGTTCGCCCTGTTGCCCACCGCTTTTTGCTGAGACGACTGAGCGATGGAGAATTGTGCCCATCTTAGGGGCATTCTCGGGCTTAATCGCGTCGGAATTATTCCAGAAATCGAGGCCGTTAACGTCCTCATAGTTGAGCCAAAGGCCTAGGTGATGAGGGTGATCCGTACGTTCGCCGGGGCGCGGCTCGAAAGGGTAGCCGCGCGTCACGATGGTGCCCTTGGCGGTACGCAGGGGATAGAGAACGGGTTTCTTGAGCGTGGCGGGCCAAATGTAGGAGGTGAAAGGCTGGCCGTCAATGGAGATGTCCACGCGGCGGGCTGGTTCGTTGACGGTCACGGAGACGCGTTCGGCAGGATGTGGGCTGGCCAGGACGGCGGAGACAAGAAGCGCAGCCGCAGCGAAGAGAAAGAACGGAGTACCCGCAAATGGGATGCGCATCGCTAGTTTTGGCCTCCTAGGAATGTGGACCGAAGGGGAGGTACAAACAGCACCCCGCCCCGGCTCAAGTTTCTTCAAATCTCTTCCGGCACAACAAAAGGCGCGCGGTAGCTGCCACGCAACAGCCGATTGGCCTCCTCGTCTCCGATGACCTGCTCCTCTTGAGAATCGAAGCGCAGCGTGCGTCCCAGACGGTAGGAGGCATTGGCCAGATGCACGAGAGTGGTTGAGAGGTGCGCTTCCTCAATCGGCGAATGAATATCCTCGGGACGGCGGCCCCGAATGCAATCAACGAAATTAGCATAGTGGTCGCCGGAAGCCTTGCCAGATGGCCCGGGCACGATTTGGTCCGTCAGCCAAGTCTTGTAGGCGTCGTAGCCGTCGACGGCAAGATAGCCATTCGAACCATAGAAAATGTTGCCGACGGTGTTCGTCTTAGCGTCCTTTGGCCCCAGGGACGGTTGGCTGCCTGGATTCTTCTTGGCCTCGGCGCTCAAGCCGGCTGGGGGAACCCCACTGACTCCATAAGCGCCGGTGCCGATCTCCAGTTCATGATTGGTGATCCAGTGGCGGACTTCGAGCTCCAGCATCTTGCGCTTGCCATCGGGAAGATCGAAACAGAAGGTGGCGTTCAGGGTGTTGGGCGTTTCCTGATCGTCCTGGAACATAAAATGTCCGCCCACGGCGGAGACGGCGGTCGGGAAACCGACACGCAATCCCGCACGCGCAATGTCAATTTCGTGGATGGCTTGGTTGCCGACCTCACCGTTTCCGGTGTCCCAGATCCAGTGCCAGTTGTAGTGAAAGCGATTCTTCGTAAAGGGCTTCAAGGGCGCAGGGCCGGTCCACAGGTCATAGTGGACACCGGCGGGCACGGGTTCTTCGATCGCGTGGCCGATCGAACCTCTCCACTTGTAGCAAAGGGCGCGGGCCATGTAGACATCGCCGATGGTGCCGTCACTCAGATGTTTCATGGCTTCCAGCATGCCTGGATTAGACCGCCACTGGCTGCCGTGCTGGCAAATCCGGTTGTATTTCTTCACGGCCCGCACTAGCTGCCGTCCTTCAAAGCAGTTATGCGAGCACGGTTTTTCTACATATACATCCTTGCCCGCCTGGCAGGCCCAGATGGCCATCAACGAATGCCAATGATTGGGCGTAGCGATGGAGATGGCGTCAATCTCTTTGTCTTCGAGCAGTTTGCGAACATCGAAGTAGGATTTGGGCTTTGGCCGTCCCATCTTCACGATGTCCTCGAGGCGATGGTTCAACACACTTTCATCCACATCGCAAAGCGCGGCAATCTCTGCTCCAGGGACACGCGAAAAGCCGTGGATGTGATCGTTGCCGCGGCCGCGCACTCCGCAAATAGCCACTCGCACACGATCGTTAGCGCCCATAATGTTCGCGCAGCTGGGCGCGGTGGCTCCCAAAGCAGTGCCGGCGACTCCCGCGCTGGTGAGTTTCAGAAAATCACGCCGCGAGGCTTTTGATACAGACATAACTCCTCCCATCAAAGCCGCTGCATACGCGGCAAAGGGAATTGTCGCAGCATCAACGGATCAGGCCTAGGCTGCCTGCCGCTGCCAAACTCCCCAATCCAGCTAATAGTAAGCCAAGATCGTAAGTTCGAGCGTTGAGAGTTACTAAAGGAATCGTTTATCAGGCTTGCGTTGACGCGGAGTGGCCAGCGGTCCTAAAAAGATCATTTCAAATTAAATACGAGCCATCGAGCGGCTTGCTGGTGAACCCGGAAGGGTCAAGGCAAGAAGTTGGTAAGACCAAGCCAGCCTTTGCCGGTGGAAGGAATCAGAAGTGTCACCTGCCGTTACCTTCGACCAGCGTGGACCGGAGAAAACTGGCGATGGATTCGGTCAGCTTTCGGGGACACTCGGTTTCGGCGGTCGCGAGCGCCAAGCTCCTCATCAGACGATGACCTGCGACGCGAAACTTCTGAAAGAAGGGCGAGCGTCCCCGCAAGGCATGCTCGGGAAGTATCGAATATCCAAAACCAGATTCCACCAGGCGCTTGATCGCTTCCGTGTCATCCGCTTCCATCAGCACACGAGGTGTGACTCCTATTTCTTTGAAAAAGTTGTCTATGACCAGCCTCACGTTGCTTCGCTGCGGATAGAGCAGAAAGGGGACGTTGGCGAGTTCCGAAGCCCGCATCGTGCGCACTTGTCCGCTGCCCACCTTATTTGAGGATGGACGAACAATGAGTAGCTCTTCGTCAAAAAGCGGAATGACTTTGAGGCTAGCTTCGGAAACGGGAAGGGAGATCAGGGCCAAGTCGAAGCGGCGATCGAGCAAGCCCGCCACCATTTCCTCCGTTACGCCCACTGTCACGCGAATTTCAGCATGGGGATAATGCTTTCGCAATTGCCTAAGCGGGCCGCCCAACTGATAGATCAAGGTAGTCACGCCCGTCGCGAAATGGAAAGGCCGAACATCCTTGACCAGATCGTTTTCAAATTCCTGCTGGATGTGCCCCATCATCCGGACGACTTCCTTGGCTCGCTCTGTGAGGCGCAACGCCGCCGGCGTGGGAACTAATCGTTTTCCTCGTCGCACGAAAAGTTCCGTGTGAAGTTCATCAGCAAGATTATGGAGTTGGAGACTCACGGCGCCTGGCGACAGATGAATCTTTTCCGCTGCGCGGGTCATGCTGGGCGAGTCCATGACCGCCAGGAACAGCTCGAGTTGGTGAATATCCATTTTACCTGCTCCGATTCGCGCGGGACGCGCAGACTTACATTGCTTTTTCGCATCCGTGAGTAATCGCAGTGAATTCTACACTGCCGACGAGTGCTTCCGTCCAGACAAGTGTCGGTTCGTCTAAATTAGACAACGGCAAATTTAGAGTAGGCACGCTATTGATTGACGCCGCTGGCGAGGATGCCGCCATCAACCACCAACAAGTGACCGGTGACGAAACTGGCGGCGTCGGAAGCGAGGAAAACCGCCGCGCCCGCCAGCTCATCGAGTTTGCCGAAGCGTTTCATCGGCGTGCGCATCAGGAACTCTCGGCCACGCTCAGTGCCGTCAAGGAGGGAGGCGTTGAGGTCGGTGCGCAAGACTCCCGGGATGAGCGCGTTGACACAAACTCCCGAGGCGGCCCATTCGATCGCCAGCGTCTTGGTGAGCGAAGCGACGGCTGCTTTGCTGGCGCCGTACGCGGCAACTTCGAAAAGCCCTAGTAATGAGGAGAGCGAGCCGATATTAATGATGCGGCCGTAGCGCTTCTCGATCATGTGCCGGCCGAAGATGCGGCAAGCGCGCAGCGTCCCGTAGAGGTTGGTGTCCATGATGGCGTTCCAATCGGCTTCGGGAACGTCGAGTGTAGGCATGCGCTTGGTGCGCCCGGCGCAGTTCACGAGAATTTGAACGGCGCCAAATTTGGAGCAGATCGAATTCAGGAGCGCTTCCAAACTGGCGACGTCTGTGACGTCCGAAGTCTGCGCCAGAGAGCGCCGGCCGAGAGCCTCGACTTCCGCGGCGGCGGCACGGACGTGTTCCGTCCGGCGGCCGGTGGGCACGACATTGGCTCCGGCTTGGGCCAGCCCTCGAGTGAGGGCAAGTCCGATGCCGCTGGTTCCTCCAATCACCACCGCCGTCTTATTCCCGAGGTCAAGAAGTGGATGCCCCATGTTGCGCTCCTCCGATTCGTAGCTTAGTTACGGCATTGGTAGAAATGGCTCAATTTTGATGGCCCGTAGGTATTCTCTACAGCTTGTTGCGAATTGCAACGCCCTGGCGCGTCCGTCACAAACGGCGGTTTGACGATCCGCGGCAGTACGGCCAACTTGTTGCATCTATGGGGTTAAGCCTTGTTGCCATTCTCGATATCCGGCTTCTAAGACGCGCGATCACCGCTACCCAGAACACTCCGTTGTTGTGACCTTTGTCACATTCAGAAGTGACGCGAAGCACGGCATCACTTGGTCCAGGCGTCCATCCTTGGGACATAGGAATCCTAGATCGCTGGTTCTTGTGGGTCGTTATGCCGGGACTGCCTCCCAACCGAACTGCTTACGCCGAGTGTAAGCGCCATTATCCGATAGCCGCGGCGGTCCTGATTTTCCTTTGGGGCACCCAAGCGCTAGCCGATGTGCATCCCGTCCCGCTTGATAAGAATACCCCCACAGCTAAATGCCTGGAATGCCACGAGGACAAAACGAAAGGGAAGGCCGTCCACTCCGCGATCCAGCTAGGCTGCACCTCCTGTCACGAGATTCGGGTCAGCAAAGACGTTACGCGCATCAAGCTGATAACCACCACGCCCTTGAATCTGTGTCTAAGCTGCCACGCGGACAAGAGCGCCGGGGAGATCAAAGGTACGGTGCACAAGCCTGCGGTGCGTGATTGCCTCAAGTGTCACGACCCCCACACTTCCGAAAACAAATTCCAATTGCTTAAACCAGCTTCGGGCGACGAGAAAAGCAACCTTTGCCTCGGCTGCCACACGATCGGACAGAATGTGCCGGAAAAGGGCAGCCGCCACTTGGCGCTCGACACCGGTTGCGACACTTGCCACGTCACCCACAAGACCGGCGCGAGCGAGGATGCCGAATTCAAATTTCATTTGGTGAAGGCAACTCCTGCGCTGTGCCTGGACTGCCACGACGTTAAAGACAGCAACCTCATCAAGGCGCACCAGAATCAGCCCTTCGAAAAGACGGATTGCTTGTCCTGCCACGATCCGCACCAGTCTGAGCATCCCAAACTGATGCAAAAATTCGTACACGTACCGTTCGGGGAAAAGCAATGTGCGCTTTGTCACCAGCCTGCTAAGGACGGAAAGGTGGTCTTGACACAATCGAGTGCCAAGGAGCTTTGCGTCACCTGCCACGAGGAACAAGCAAGAAAGATCGAAAGTGCCAAGGTGCAGCACCCCGGCGCCTTAGGAGATTGCACCGATTGTCACAATCCACACGCCGGGAAATCGCCGGGGTTCCCAAAGCCCGATGCCGTGAATGTTTGCCTTACGTGCCATGCCGATCAGGCCGAACAGGCAAAGAAGGCGGTACACCACCAACCGGCATTTGGGCAAGGCTGCGCCACTTGCCACGAGCCGCATGGCGGTGACCAGCCCAAACTCCTGCGCGCGCAAGGCAATGCGCTGTGCCTCGAGTGCCACGGCCCTGAATCGGCGCCACAAAAAGTTGCAGGCGGTCGGCTCGCCATTTTCGGCGGAGCGGTGAAATTGCCGGGGGACTATTACAAGCGGAACAAAGTGGTGATTCTCCCGCTGAAGTACGGTTTGGGCCACCCCGTCGAATATCACCCGGTTTCGGACGTCATGAACCCGACCGACATTACCAAGGTCAAGACTCCGATGAGCTGCCTGAGTTGCCACCAGCCACACTCTTCGGCCAAGCCCGGTCTTTTGGTCAAGGATCAGGAAGAGAACATGGCTTTTTGCGATACGTGTCACAAAAACAGAATCACCATGGGAGTGCAGTAAATGTTTGTGAAGGAGGCCACGGCAATGTCCACAGTGAGATCTCGTTCGGCCTGCGGCTGCCGAGCCTTAGCGATGCTCCTGACTCTTTTCGGCTTGACGCTTACTTTCTCGCTGGCAACGCACGCCGACAAGAAAAAGGCGGCCAGCGCGGCCACCGCCAAGCCGGTCGAGAAAATCAAGCTAGACATTTCTAAACTCGTGTGGCCGAGCCCTCCCTACATCGCCCGAGTCAAGTTCGTAGCGTACTTTGCCGGCATGAAACTTGAACAAACTCAGGCTGCGGCCAAGAAGAAACCCAAGTCCAGTTGGATGGACCGTTTGGCCGGCACACAACAGAAAGACCTGACGGATATCGTCAAGACGTTTCCTTTCCAGCTGATCGGGCCCTACGGGATTGGCGTCGATTCACACGGCCTTGTGTATGTTGCCGATCAAAAGGTCGGGGCAGTCTTCATCTTCAACACTGAAACGCGGGATGTGCAGCTGATTCGCAACGGGAAAGAAGCACATTTTGGGCTGATCAACGGAATCGCCATCGACGACAACGACCGCCTATTCGTCTCTGATGGGAAACTGCATCGCGTTCTGGTTTTCAAGGCTTTGGGAGAAGGCGAGAAATTGACTCATGAAGTGGAAAACGTCATCGAGGAAGGTTTAAAGGACCCGGTGGGACTGGCAATCGATAAGGAGAACCGGTTCCTTTATGTAGTCGACACCCAGCAAGACCAAGTGTTGGTTTACGACGCCGACACCCTCAAGCTGCTACGCCGCATCGGGACGGGTGGCAAGAATCATTGGCTCACCACACCGGGGGATTTCGCCGCGCCTTCCAACGTCGCGGTCGATAAGGAAGGCAATGTCTACGTGACGGACACCTTGAACAACCGGGTCGAGATCTTTGATGCCGACGGCAAGTTCATCAGTTTGTTTGGCAAACATGGCGACGGGCCTGGATACTTCGCGCGGCCCAAGGGCATTGCGGTCGATGGCGACGGTCACATCTGGGTGGTGGATCAGTATCAGGACCGGGTGCAGGTTTTTGACCACGAAGGCCAGTTGCTGACCTACCTGGGCGAGCACGGAAATTACCCCGGGCAATTTGCTTCGGCTGTGGGAATCGCCATCGACAAAAACAATCATGTCTTTGTAACCGACCAATATCCAGCCCGGCTCCAGATGTTTCGTTATGTGACCGACGCCGAGGCCGAGACCGAAAGGAAACGCCGCGAGCAGGAAGCTCAGCCCAGGGCGGCAGCGAAGGAGGGCGGCAAACCCAATACACAAAGCGCACCGGAAAACTAGCCGGACTCATATGGCGCCTTCATGCGCCAAAAATGACCCAAGAGCGGATTTAACACAAGCATTGCGGGGATGTAAGCAACAGAAGTAAAGGCAATCGAAGTAAGAAAGCATCAGGAGGTTGTGAAAAATGAGGAAAGTTGGTTTAGCACTAATCAGCGTTCTGGCCTTCGCCACCATGGGGATGGCCCAGATTACTACTCCGACGTCCGACGTTCTTGGCGCGCACCTGAATTACGGCCGTGGGTGCGCGGCTTGCCATGCACCGCACAGCGGCGCATGGGGCAACGGCGCGAACGCATCCGGTGATACCAGGACGGGTGAAGTCGCGTTGTGGGGTCAAGACGTCGGCAATTTGTACGGCAAAGTTATCACCACCGGGCAGAGCGAACACGGAAGTTATGTGGAAACCCTGCCGTCGAGTTGGGACAGCACCCGGCCGGACACCGCCAACATCCTGACGTGCTTGAGCTGCCATGACGGCAACTACGCACAGGGCGCCATGATGAAGAACCAAGTCTATGAAACGCTGCCGGCCAGCTATGGCACTTTCGCCAAGATTCCGACTTTGCTCGGAAACGACGGCAACTCCGCAAAGGGCGACTACCTTAACGATCACCCAGTGGGTCTGAATGCCACTGTTTCGTGCGGCGGCCAATACAACTGGGATTGCACGAATACCAATGGCGTGATCGCGATGACGGGGACAGGTTCCTCGGCCTTTGTACAGAACTACGGCTTCTTCGTGAGCCTCAGTGTTTACAACAACACGGCCGTCGTTACTTGCACGACCTGCCACAACCAGCACGTAATGAACGTGGTTAAGGTCACCAACGGGCCGAAGTCCGGTCTGCCCACGGGCACCTACGCCACGATGTTCTTCCTGCGTGCGCCCTACAACCCCGGCTCCACCACTGCCGGTTCCAACCAAACGGCGCAATTCTGCCGCCAGTGCCATGGCGGCGAAGCTAACGAGATGAACGGCGGTTTGACCATACCGACCACCTTCTAAACTTCTACCGGGGGAGGGAGCAATCTCTCCCCCCTTTTTCAAAGCAGCTGGAGCGCGGAGGATCTTATGAAAACACTTTGGGTACTCTGCTTACTGAGCTGGGCATACCAGATGCCGGCATCGGCACAGCTCAGTGGCTCGCACAACGCGATTCCGGCGGCCGCGACGATGGGCGCTAGCACGCAACCGGCTGGCAAACCGGTGGCTCGCGTGAACGGCGCGGTCTTGACCGATCGCGACTTGCTGCGCGAGGAGTACCTGATCTTCCCCTACGCCCAGCAACACGGCGGAAGCATCCCGAAAGAAATGGAGCCAGGAATCCGCGACGGCGCATTGCAGATGATTATTTTTGAAGAACTTCTCTACCAGGAGGCGCTGCGTAGAAAAATGGCCGTGCCTAATGCGGACATGGAGAAAGCGCGAGCGGAATTCCGCCGACTGTTCCACAGCCAGGCCGAATATCAAAAGTTCCTGGCATCGGAATTTCAGAACTCCGAGGAGGTCTTGAGGGAAAAGATTCGGCGCTCGCTCCTGATCGAAGCCATGCTCAAGGGCGACGTGGCCAGCAAATCAGCGGTTTCCCAATTCGAGGTCAAGGCCTACTACGACAAAAACTCGGCGCGCTTCCAGATTCCCGAATGCTTTGCGATCCAGACCATTTCTTTTGTGGCGCCTCAGAATGCCACGCCGCAGCAGTTGAAAGAGGCACGCCAACGAGCCGAGTCTGCACTGCCTCAGGCCAAGTCCGCAAGAAACTACGAGGAATTCGGATTGTTGGCCGAAAAAATCTCCGAGGACGATTACCACGTCATGATGGGCGACCACAAAGCGGTTCCTTGGACCAGGATTGCTCCCCAAGTCCTGCAGCCTCTCCAGGCTATGAAGCCCGGGCAAATGACCGACATCCTTCAAGTCGACCAGGTTTACACCATCGTGCGGCTAATCAGCCATACCCCCGCGGGCAAAATGAAGTTTGAAGAAGTGCAGAGCCAGTTGAAGACGGAACTGCAGAAAAAGAAAGTAAACGACGTCCGGTCCGCTCTGAATAAGAAACTTCGCAAAACCGCCAAGGTTGAAGTGCTTTGAGAAAGGGGGCTTAGCGTGAGCCGTCATTTCCGAGTCGCGTGCTGCCTTCTGGCGGAACTCCTGATTCTGGCGCTGCGTGCCTCTGGCCAGGTTCAAGCCGGCGACTTGAGCATGAGCCTCAACGGCGTCGTTTCAGCAGGATATAACGGCGAATATGGAAACGCGATTGGATCGTCTCACGGACTGGATCTGGGTGGAAGCGGCACTCTTACCGGTTCGTTTTACGATCCCAACTTTCTGAATTTCAATTTTTCGCCGTATTACAATCAATCAAGGGCAAATTCCAACTTCCAATCGATTTTCGAGACCAGTGGATTCAACTTCACGAGTGGAATTTTCAGTGGTAGCCATTTCCCTGGATCGGTGAACTATGCGAGGGCTTACAGCAGCCAGGGCAGTTTTGGAGTTCCCGGCTTGGCCAACTTCACCACTCATGGCAACAGCGATACTTTCGGCATCAATTGGAGCGAGCTGATTCCAGACAAGCCCAGCTTGACGTTCGGATACCAGAGAGGCAGCAACGATTACTCGTTGTTCGGCACCAGCCAAAGCGGCACAACTCAGTTTCAAGGCTTCCATGTGCGATCAGGGTTTCGGGTGGAAGGATTCAATCTTGGCGCCTACTATTCGAAATCGCTTTCGGACTCCACCCTTCCGGAACTGTTCGGCACCACTCTCCAGGAAACAAGTTCGAATTCCGGCACGGATTCCTTCGGATTCTCCGCCGGACACGCCCTTCCATTCCACGGGTCATTTTCGACCAGCTTCAACCGCTCGGAGATCAACAGCGACTACTTGGGGTTCAAGTTCGACGGCGCAATCGACACAGTCAACGCCACTGCCGGCCTGCAGCCCACAAATAAATTGCACTTTCAAATGAGTGCGAGTTATACCGATAACCTCAGCGGAACGCTGTACCAGGCCATCGTTCCCACCTCCAGCAGCGCCGCTTCCCTCGCCACTTCCTCCGTCACTGCCTCGGCCATTTCCAGCATTAACAACCAGACTTCCCATGCCTGGGACATGATTGGAAGCGCCAGCTACTCTTTATTGCAGAATCTCCAGACGCAAGTTTTTGGCGAGCGCCGCGAGCAAAGTTATCTGGGCCAGGCCTACGGGGCAAATTCGGTCGGTGGCGGAATGAGTTACGGACGCGTGCTTTTTGGTGGTGGTTTTAACGCTTCCGTGTTTGCTTCAGACAACACGTCGGACAACAGCAATGTGAACTCCCTTGGCTTGAACACTTCCGTTGGGTACAACCACTCGATGGGGCGATGGAATGCCGGCGGGAATTTCAGCTATTCGCAAAACATGCAGACGCTGCTGGTCTTGTACACGACCTCGTATTATTCCTATTCCGCCAGCTTGCGCCGTTCCTTTGGAGCCAATTTTTCCTGGAGTGGGACGGCGGGAGGTTCACGGACTGGCCTGACCATGCTGCCCGGAACCGCGAGCGATAGCCAAAGTTATTCCACCGGGCTTTCTTACTCTCACTGGATCGGCACGAGCGCCAGTTATGCAAAATCTAGCGGTCAGGGCTTGGTCAATGCTGGCGGTATCGTACCCACGCCGATCCCGCCGGTCATTCCCGGGAACTTGCTGATCCTCTATGGCGGACAGAGTTATTCCTTTAGCGTGTCCAGTACGCCGGTGCGCAGGTTTACCGTCGCGGGCGCCTTTTCCCACGCCAGCCTGAATACCAACAATAGCGGCGCTGCATCCTGGAACAAGACCAACCAGTTCAACGCCCAGGTACAGTATCAATTCCGCAAGATGTATTTCACGGGCGGTTACACCAGGCTCTTGCAGGGCTTTAGTGCCACAGGCGCTCCGCCGAATCTAGTATCGTCTTTCTTTCTTGGTGTGTCGCGATGGTTCAACTTCTTCTAAGCGCAGCGCGCGGGAAATCTTTGCAATTCGTGTTGAGCTTGGCTGCGATTGCCTTTCTATCGTTGGCCAACGTCTGGGCATCACCGCAACGGAAAGAGAAGCCGGGCACTTCAAGCGTCCCGGAACTAATGCTGCTGGGCGGACGCAAGCTCAGCTACGAGCGCAGCTTCAGTTCCGAGCGCGAGGTGAGACCAAAGCGCGGATTCTGGAAGCGCACACTGGACATGGTAGCGGGTGAGCCGGAGTTCCATTCCCTGGTGCGCCCCTATAGCATCGTCACCGACTCGCGCGAACGCATCATCGTGAGCGATCCGGGAGCTGCCGGAGTCCACATCTTCGATTTCAAGCATGGTAAATACAAATTCATCACTCACCGGGAGAAGAGTAAAGACGCCATGCTTGCTCCGCAATGCGTTGGCGTCGATGCGCACGACAATATCTACGTCACCGATTCCGAAGCCGGCAAAATCTTCGTCTTTGATTCCAATGGAAAATTCAGCCGCGTCATCGGCAGCTTGAAATATGGCGAAGGTTTCTTCAAACGACCCACCGGAATCGCCGTGGACTCCGCGGCCGAGCGAATTTACGTCACCGACACGCTTCGCGATCAGATTTTCATGCTCGACATGCAGGGAAGTGTCTTGCAGAGAATCGGCAAGCATGGGCAAGCCGAGGGAGAATTCAATCTCCCCACGGAATTGCGGTTCGACGGCGAGAACCTTCTGGTTGTCGACGCCATGAATTTCCGCGTGCAGGTGCTGGACAGGTCCGGTATTTTTCAGTACGCGATTGGGAAGATCGGCGACAGCGCCGGCGGAATGTTCCGGCCGAAAGGCGTGGCTGTTGATTCCGAAGGCGATCTCTACGTGGTGGACGGACTTTGGAGCGTCGTCCAGGCGTTCAACCGCAAAGGCCAGTTGCTCTACTACTTTGGAAATGCCGGTTCGAGCGCCGGACAATTCCAGTTGCCGACCGGCCTGTTCATTGACCGAGACGACCGTATTTATGTAGTGGATTCTTACAACCATCGTATCCAGGTCTACCGCTACTACGGGCTCGGCAAGCAAAGCAGGGGAGGGATGCAATGAAGTCCCGGCTATTGCTGGCTGGCCTGATTCTCCTGCTCGCGGGAAGAACTCTGCGATCACAAGTCACTGGGGACGTGATTGGCCGCCACGGCTTGGGTCCGGGAAGCACTTCGCCCGTGAGTGGCGCTTTGCCGGGCTCTTGCCAGTATTGTCATGCTCCCCATTCGGGGCTCGACATCGCCTTGTGGAATCAGGCTCTGTCCACGCAAACCTACACTCCCTATACCAGCACCACCGAAACCGGAAAGGGGAACGCCCAGCCTGCGCCCGGCACGGCCACCAGTTTGTGCTTGAGCTGCCACGACGGAACTGTCGCCGTCGGCCTAACTGTCGTCTACGGCAAGATTCCCACCACCGGCGCAATCGCGAGCGCTGACATTCTCGGAACAAACTTGCAGCTGTCGCATCCCGTCAGCCTGGTGCTTCCTTTGAAAGACAGCATCGACCTTGTGGCTTCGCTTGCCGCGCAAGGCAAGACCGCCGATCCCACCGGCGCCGTGAAACTGGTCAGGGGAAACGTGGAATGCACGTCTTGTCATGATCCTCACGTAGAGGGAAAAGATCCCGTCGCGATGAACTTCCTGGTTCGCGACAGCTCGAGTGGTCAGATGTGCCTGGCATGTCATGATCCGAACCGAACGATCACGGCGCAAGTAAATCCCCTCGCGGGGTGGTCCACTAGCATCCATGCCACGTCTTCATCGCGAACCGCTGTCACGGCGAACATTGGAAGCTACAGCACGGTCGCGCTGAACGCTTGCACTTCGTGCCATGTTTCGCACAATGCGCGTGGAACGGCGCGTTTGCTCCGCGGACCGGATGAGCAGGATTGCATGGCTTGCCACGGCGGCGGTTCGAATGTTTCTCCGGCTGCACTCAACATTTTTGCCGAGTACGCCAAGACGGGGCATCCTATTCCTTCCGGCAACAATCTTCACGACGCGGCCGAAACCGCGGTGCTCAATAACAATCGCCATGCCACTTGCGTGGATTGCCACAACCCGCACGCCTCGAATCAAGCTGTCACGTTTACTCCGCCTCCGGCTATCCGCGCTTCAGAAACAGCCGTCGCCGGGATTAATGCTTTGGATGGCGTGAGCGTTCTCAATCCTGCGATCAACCAATATGAAAACTGCTTGCGCTGCCATGGCACGAGCGCGGGAAAGGTCCTGGATCCCAAGTATGGATACCATCCGCTGCGCGTGGTATCCGCCGGGGACCCTCTTAACCTCATCCCGGAATTCGCGCTCACTTCCTCCTCGAGTCATCCGGTGACGCATGACCGCTCGAGCCCACTATCGCAACCGAGCCTGCGTGCTCAGATGATCCAGCTTGATGGCATCACCCTGGGGCGTTCGGTGGGGACGCGCATTCTTTGCACGGATTGCCACAATAGCGATGACAATCGTGAATTTGGCGGCGCCGGTCCGAATGGTCCGCACGGTTCGAAGTGGACGCATATTCTGGAGCGCCGCTACGAGTTCAGCCAGTCCGCTGGCCCTGGCCTGCTGATCACCAATGTCTATCCTAGCCCCGACCTTAGCGTGAATGGGCCGTTCGCTATGTGCGCGAAGTGCCACGATCTGAACCAAATCCTCTCCAACTCGAGTTTCACGGAGCACGCTCGGCACATCAATGACGGCTTCTCCTGTTCCGCCTGTCATACCGCACACGGAATGGCTGCCAGCAACGCCAGTATTTCCGGAGAAAGACTCGTCAATTTTGATATCAACGTCGTCGCGCCAAGCGGATCCACTCCCATTTCTTATTCACGGGCAACAAATTCCTGCAGCCTGACTTGCCACAACCACGCGCATTCGCAACCCTCGGGCGCGGCGATAAGAATCAAAAAATAACCTGTCAATCAATGACGCGCTACTCGCCGTCAACCTCAATAGCGTCAAGCTTGTGACTCTGCAGGGTAAGAAGAAACAAACGGCGAAAGAGACGCAGGTTGTCGTTCCGCGCCGCCTTATCAATGCCCAGAGTCATTTGCAAATTATCTCGACCAGCTTGGATTCAATATGGGAAATGGGGCAGCAGGGTCGTCGGTTCCACCGCCAGTCGGCCCTGCCATTTGCAACGCGGGACGCCCGCTAGAAGGCAGCGTCGCGCGTTGCAGGTCCCAACTCGGAGCAAAGGCTCGTCGGAATCTGGAATCACTCCCCAGAAACTCCATCCGGCGAGTCCGATCATCACGAGGCCGCGGCTTGTACGAGGCGCGCTCGGCGCGAGAGCGGGTTGTTTCTACACCTTGACATTCGACCAGAAGGCGCTGCGGCTTCCGGGTTTCGAGATTCCTTGAGGCGCTGACGCGTCGCGGAGGACGGCATTTAATAGGCACGACACAACTGGTACAGCGGCGGGCAGTGCAGGTAGTGGACGAAAAGGAAGCACGGGAACTTGTCGAGAAACGCAAAGAGGGCCAAGAAGTTAACGATCACAATTGTCTCTTCACACCCCGAATCGGGAGGCGATTGGCTAGAACGATTTTGGCCAAATCTCCTCCAGATTGTCCGTATTAAGCCTCGTTCTTGCAAGGGGAATACAGGCAGGGTCAGGCAGGGTGGCCGGGTTTTGGAACAACCTCAAGTACCAAAGCGAGCATGGGACAAAGGTACTAGAAAAAATTAGTACCAAGTGACCATTTGTACCGACGGCGGTGGAGTTTACATATGAAAATGCCTGGGGAAGTAAGGTCGATTTGCGGCCAGAAATCGATCTCGTAGGCGACGTAGCTCTCAGCCCTACGTCTCGACCTTAATTTGCTCGCGATCCAGCTCGTGGCCATTTCTTGACCCTATTGCGAGGTCGAAGATGCTCAAAGGATTCCTAGGTTTGCGCAAAGCGTTACATTTTGTAACTCCCCCCTCAGGTCTGTTCCTGGCAACGCCCCTCCCCGAGTATGTAACTTATTCAAAAACAGTGGGTTAGGATATTTCCTGAAATGGGCCAAGAAACGCAAGCAAGTAAGCGTGGAAGTGTCTGAGGAGACCGAGGCACAAACCTTATGATGGCGAAGAAGAATGCTGGGTTTTCGATTCTCGAAGTGGTGATCGTGATCGCCCTTATGCTGGTGGTGATAGCGTTTGCCGTCCCAAATCTGAACGGGATGTTGCAAAGCTACCGAGCAATAAACGATGTCAGAGGCATTGCGGCGCAACTCTCCCTGGCTCGCATGCGCGCGGCAGCAACGTCCCAGCCAGCGCGCTTGAACTTTGACCTCACGGCCAACACTTACCAACTTGAATTGTGCACCAGCTTGTGCAACACGGCCAACGCCATATACGCGATCGAGACGGGCGCTGCCGCGCAAAACCTGTCTCAGGGAGTGACGTTTGGATCGGGGAGTGTAACATCCCCGGCTATCGGCCAAACAACTCTGGCGCAATCCTCGCTCATCTTTTTTAACTCCCGGGGAGTATCCGTGGACAGCACGGGAAGCCCCATCGGAACGGCGGCAATTTATATCACGAACAGCGCTGGTCGGGTGTACGCGGTTACCGTGTCCATCGGGGGTCAGCCGACCACGCAGCAGTTTGTAGGTGGTACAACATGGAAAACGCTTTAAACAACGTGCGGCCAGCTCCCGGCAAGCGGCGGTTCGCCGGCGTGCACGGCGGCCACGGCTTCAGCTTGATCGAGACGATGATCGCTCTGGCGATCCTGCTGATCGTGGTCGGGGCGCTCTTCAGCCCCTTCCTGATTGCCATCGCGCAAAATGAGTCGCAAGGAAACGTTGCCACACGCGCCACCGAGTTGACTCAGGACAAGATGGAGCAACTGCTGGCCCTAGTGTTCAACGACGCCGGCTTGGGCGGGACGATGGCTGCCAGCACCACCGTGGGCTCGGTCCCTCCGGCCGCGGCGGTCACCAGTTACGTCGAATATCTGGATCAAACAGGAGCCACAACCACCCAAGCGGCCCGGTCCTACACGCGCCAATGGAGTATCACGACGGATTCCACGGCCACACTGAAGACCATCACCGTCGTGGTGACCGCGAGGAATGCGGTGAGCGATATCGGGATTGCGCCCTCAACGACTCTGGTTTGCTATAAGTCGAGCGGGCTATAGGAAAATATTATGAGGCTCACCTCCAATCATGTCCGCCGCCGCGCCAAGTGTCGAGCGGCCCTTCCTGTTCGTCAGTCTCAGGAGGGTTTCTCCTTGCTCGAGATGATCGTAACCGTCGCCGTCTTGATGGGAGTCATGGGCGCGGTCTTATCGCTGATGAGCGCGCAGCAAAAATCCACCGTGACCCAGCAGTTGAAGGGCGACCTGTACCAGAGTCTGCGCGGCACAAGCGAACTCATGACCCAGGAGATTGGACAAGCCGGCTTGGTGAGTCTGCCGAGCGTGAGCAATGCCGCCTGCCCGAATACATCGCAACCTACGCTGACGGCGGCCGTGGCTGCCAACGCGGCGGCGCAGCTTGTGCCGGTCAGTGCAGGAACAGTGGATTCTATGTTCCAAGGAGAGCAATTACTCATCGACACCGGCGCGTCCGAGGAGCTGGTTACGCTCACAGCGGTGAGCGCCAGCACCGATCAGATCACCGCAATTTTCGCTAATCCGCACGCGACCTGCGCGGTCATCAAGGCCTATGGGACTTTCCCAGGCGGCTTGGTCAGCACTTCCGACGGCAGCCATCTGAAGCTGTTCGGTGACATTAATTCCAACGGCACGCTGGCTTACGTCGAGTATGATTGCAACCCCAACGCGTCCGGAACGGGAACCCTGACCAGGTCCATAACCGCGTTGACGCCTTTGACCGTCGCGAAAAATACCGCGGATACGGTGCTCACGAATCTCTTGACGAATCCCGGCGGAACGGCCTGTTTCCAGTACACCACTCCCGCTCCCGTAACGATCGGCGCCACCACGTACACTTTTGTCACCAACGTGGCCATCACCCTGAGTGTGCAGTCCCCGGAGCGCGACCCTCAGAGCGGGCAATTCCTGACCATGACCAAATCCCTGCTGAACGTCTCGCCGCGAAATGTGCTCATAGGCTGGGAATTGGCCAATGCTACGCCCCCGGTGCCCACGCGTCTTCAGGCCACACCTTTGAACGTGGCGGCGTGGTGAAAATTCCATGGCCAATACAGGAAGCAAAACGATGAAACCGATGAAAAAGCGATTCCATCGCACGAACCCGGAACGAGGCGTGGCGCTCATATTAGTCCTTATTATGATTCTGGTGATGAGCGTCTTGGTGGCAGGGCTCGTATTCGCGACGCAGACTCAAACGTGGACGGGTTACAACTATAAAATCACGACGCAAGCGCGCTATTCGGCGGAGGCGGGAATCCAGCGCACCATGAACTGGCTCATGAGCGCCAACTATACCGCGCCCACCGTCTTCGCGTCCTTTGACATGACCCAGTACCCTGTTAAAGACACAACTGCCAGTCCAAAAGCGATCGTGCTCTCGGCGGCGAATGGCGTAGCCTCGAACTACCCTACTTCGTCGGTACAAACCGCTTTCAATAGCGCGCTCAATGATCAGTCGGTACCTGGACTTGGAAACGCTTCATTTTCCACTTATGCCACGCTTCTGAAGATGACTCCCGGGGCCGGAGTCTCCTGGATGGGAGGTGGAGGAGGTGCGCCTCAGACCTGGCAGATCACCTCGATCGGGACCGTTGCGGGCTTTCGCCCCGCCAGTGTGCAGCTGCAAGCTGTCTATGAGCGCGGAAGCGCTCCAATTTTCACCTATGGTATTGCCGGCGATGGAAACACCTGCGGTGACGTGACTTTTACGGGCGGTTCGAGTGACTCTTGGGATTCCACTGGCGGCGGCACGTACGCCGGGACACAGCAAAGCAGTGGCGGAAGCATTGGCACGAATGGCAACGTAACTTTGAGCGGAGGGTCCACGAGAGTCCATGGCCCCATCTCTGATTCTTCCAATATCACCGTGGGCAACTGCCCCGACGGCATAACGAACAATGTGGGTGGTACGCCGTGGGATAGCCTCAACGCACTTGCCCAGACTCTGGTTTACCCGGACCCGTCCGCACCCAGCCCGATGACGCCGAACACGAATTCAAACGTCAATAGCAATACTTGCTGGGGTGCGTCGCCGGCTGGGTGCACCGTCATTGCCGGTCCGGCGGTACAAATTGCACCGGGGTCGTATGGAAACATCACGAGCAATTCAAACGTACACCTCTCGGCCGGGACCTACTACATTAACTCCCTAAACCTGAACGGAGGATCAATAATACTTGATTCGACCCCCGTCGTGATTAACCTTGGCGGGAATGGCATAAGCTCGGGCGGAACGCTGTTTGCCTCGCAGTCGAGCACCACGATCAATTCAGGCGGGGTTCCCGCTAATCTTCAGATTGTTTCCGCGGCGGGCAGCGGAATGTCCAACCCGCCTGTAATTACTATGAACGCTTCCTCAGCGATGTACGCGGTGGTTTATGCACCGAATTCCTACGTGCATATTACGGGCAGCTCACATTTTTTGGGCGCCGTCGTCGGGGAGAAAGTCACCTGCGACAGCAGCGGAGGTTTTTCCTACGACCGGGGACTGCAGAGTTCCCTGCTGACAGTCGGAAACTTCCAGCCCGTCAGCTACACCTGGAACAAGTTCTAAGGTCTCGCTGGTCCTAGTCAGCTGGGCTCAAGGGTATGGGAATCGGGATTATCGGCTGCTAGGGAATTCGGCCAACGGGAACCTGCTGGTAAATCGAGTGGGTGGCCTCGTGACACGATGAAGTCTTTTCCAAAAAGGCTGGAATCCCTGACGGAAGTCCCGCCGTAGTTCAGTTACTTTGAGATACGCCGACGAGGGCGGCTTCGTTTTGTTGGCTCACGTTGGAAATGTTCTCGAGCACGGCGCGCATGATGCGCATCCGATAGTACAAGTAGACAAAATACATTGACGGCACAACCAGCATCGCTACGCCTAGACTGGTTCCATGCCCCGCGGCACTAGCCAGACCGGCTATCGCTGCTCCAACCAGGAAGTACGGAAACGTCCATTCATAGCATGAGGACCAAAGGTCTGCCAGGGGACGCCCTTCAGCCAAAGAGATGACCAGCGAGACAAGCCCGGTGTTCAATGCCAAGTACACGCAGGCCCCGAGTACCATCATCGCTGCCATTGCATGCAATCCCAGTACCGCCAGAAGATCGTGCGAAGTCCAGAATGCCGCCGCCGTACAGACCGTCAGGCATGCCGCATTGAAAAGCACCTGCACGGGCTTCGGCCGACTCTGCGTCTTCCAAAGCGATTGCACAAGTGCGCCGCCGAGACCGATCAGCACGGTCTCACCAAAGCTGAATAGCGCGATGCCCGTCAGAACGAAGACGAAATTTATCGAGATTGTCGTCTTAAAACCCGGCAAGCGAATCTTCATCGCCGAGGCTACCATCGCCAACGCAAAAAACAGGAAGAAGTGGCCAAGATTTTCAGGAGTCCATCGAGCGACAGCCACCAGCAAGACGGCCGTAGCAACTGCGGCGATCAGCGCGATATAGGCTTTGGCTAGGCTTGGCATTTTCTGAGTTCCTCCTCTCGTCTCTTGCGCCTTCACCTGCCTATACCCTAGTTCTCGCCTGCTACTGTTATGCTTTGCGCTGTCGAGCTTGACTGGTCTGAGGAATTGCCCCACACAACGCCATTTCCCCACACTACGCTGAAGCCCGAACAGGAGTTGTCACCCCATACGACGGAGTTGCCCCAAACCACCGAGTTGCCCCAAACAACGCTGGTGCCCCACACCAAGGAATTGCCCCAAACGACGCTGTTACCCCAAACAACGCTCGTACCTTCGACCAGATAGGCGGTCTGCGTGCTCTGGTCGTAACTCACCGAGGGCGACATCGCCGAGCCGTTTGCTAGATCGTTGTTGGCCAGGGCCGCAGGAATATTGAGGTAGCCGGCGCCAACCGTGAAAATGTCATAGTAATCGGTGTAAGTAATGCCCGTGCTCGGATCGGTGACGGTACTGCTGGCCGGGAAGGTCTTGGAGGCCGTCTTCATCAGCCGGGCCTTGACTTGATCCGGCGTAAGATTCGGATATTGCTGCATGAGAAGTGCCGCCGCCCCACTGACTACAGGCGTGGCCATGCTTGTCCCGCTGAGTGTGAAGTACTGAGGTGAACTCCATGTGCTGCTCGTATTCTGGTAATACTTCAAAGGGACCAGGTTGCCGGGATTGTTCTTCCACAATGTTGATGCCGAATTACTGTCAGAGACTACCTGATTGCCGGGAGCAACCAAATCTGGTTTCACAATTTGGTCGTAGCCTGTCGGACCTTTCGAGCTGTACGTCGCAATCGTGTCGTCAACAGTGGAATAGGTGCCGTTCGTCTTCATCGCCCCGACGGTAATGACATAGGGGTCGTTGCCAGGCGCGCCTATCGTTCCGTAGCCGTGTGTGCCGGCCGAGTTGTCCCGGCCATTATTCCCGGCGGCTACGACTACCACAATTCCCGCGTTCCAGGCTTGCTCGACCGCCTGGCAGAGGGGATCCTGCTGATAGCTCTCATAGACACCGCGGCCAAGCGAAAGATTGATGACCCCGATGTTGTAAGTATTTTGGAGCGAGATCGCTTTTTGAATGGCCGAAATAACCCTGCTATCAGTGCTGCTGCCATTCTGATCCAGCACGCGGAGATTGATTAGGTTGACGTTGGGCGCGACTCCCTTGAAGGTGCGCGTGCAAGAGGGGCAGGTCGAGCCCTTACCGCCACCGCCAACGATCCCGGCTACATGTGTTCCGTGACCATAGAGATCATCCCCGGGGCCAGTACCAGTGACAAAATCCTGGCTATAGACGATTCTGTTCTGCCCGGGCCCCGGATTGAAGTCATTGTTGTTGTGAATTCCGCTGTCAATAATGGCAACGCCGATGCCTGTGCCGGTCAGCCCGTAAACATTCCAAGCGGTAGGTGCTCCCACGGCCGAGGTTACATAATCAAGCGATCCGTGGACCTCGCGGTCCGGGGAGATGTAGGCGACATCAGGGTCATTCGCCAAGTCAGCAAGCGCCTCGACCGGGACGGTATAATGCGCTCCCTTGATGAAGTCCAGCTTGGTCTTCAGTACGCCGCCCTTGTCCTGGACCTTCTGATGATGGGCAGCGGTCGGCGTTTGGTTGAATTGGATGATCACGTCTACCGTAGCGCCGTTATGGCCGCCTTTGAGACCGCCAAGGTCTTTCGACACCTTATGCTTACCGTCAGCAAAGGACAAGCCGGCAACCAGTAGTGTGCTCAGAGCCGCGAGGGCAAGCCGCCTGCCCCAGGTCGTTGTCCTTAGGGTGCCGTCGCCAAAGGACCGTTTCGTTCCCGATACGTTGAACAAACGCATGAGCTGAACTCCTGCACTAGGGTCGCGGGCCCACGTTGGGAGATTGCCCGGCGCCTTGATTCACATTACGGGAACGAGTATTGGGTTTGCCTGCGAGGGGGTCGATAGTACAGGGGATCCCTAGGTGTAGTACGAAGGTACAGCCGGTTTTGGGCACATTCAGGAAAGCTGGGCGGGTGTCTCCAGTTAGGAGCGAGCCTCTGCCGACCGTTATGCCTGCGCGTAGCAGGAGACCAGCATGTTCTTCCCCTCACGGGGAACCATTCACCGTCTCTGCAGATCCGGGAGAACTTCAGCACTATAGAAGCATCGAGCCAGCCGTTCCCGGATTCGTTGAAGAGAGCCTGCAGCGCTTCCCGGGGAGCTCAACTCGTAGCTGGCACCGGGCCTGACTTAGCTGGCATGTCAAAAGCTGGCTCGGAGCCCTTATGCTAAGAAGGGAAAGGGAATACGTGTGGACTTCGCTCTCAGGTCAAAAGAGGGTCTTCGCCTACAAAGCAGTTCCCATCAAACTAGAGAACTTGAGAGACTCGTGCTGACGCTCCCTGAGGAAAGATCGCTTCTACGGTTGAGCCAGGCGATTATCTAACCGTCACACAAAGCCTCAAAGGCATTGCCATTTGTCGACGGAGAATACAGGATTACCGTAGTTGGTCAGTGAGAGCGCAGGACCGTAGCAGGATTAACTGTAGGAGATGATTCTTCCATCGACAGATCGCCGGTGTAGATTTACAGCGTTATCTTTTGGTGCTGACGAATGGCTATCAATTATCACCGCGGCACTGAGTCGATTTCGAAGAACCTGCACTTTCGGAGAAATACCGAACGTCCTAGTTTCTACTGGTTTTCGGGGGTACTTGCCCCGTGGTACGGAGTGTCCATTCCCTATTTCGGACAAGAACGCTAACTTACAAGACTTACGAGCTTGACGGGAGACTCCGGGCGAATTAAATCATTGGGCATCGAAGCCTTTCTTGCGGCCCCGCATTACGGGAGGCAACCTATTCATTTCACAGGGATAAGCCAGGTCTTGAAAGCCCTCCTTAAGAGTCACAACGACCTGAAATTGCGCACCAAACTGTTGTTGTGGCTTGTGCTCTTTACGGCCGCGCTCACTTCCGCCACTTTGCTGGTAGTGCGTCACTCTGCTCAGGCCCAGGTCCAGAGACAAATCGAGCAGGACGCCCGCAACGCCCTACTGACAATCCAAGCGGTTCAGCACCAGCGAGAGATGCTACTGACTCGCAAGGCCGATCTTCTCGCGACGTTGGCATACATGAGAAACGGAGACCCGACAACAATTCAGGATGCCAGCCAAGACCCGTGGCAGTTCGGCGATTGCGACCTGTTTGCGTTGGCGGACCGAAAAGGCAAGATTGTCGCACTGCACACAACTACCTCAATGCTTTCCATCACTACCACTGAAAAACTCCTTCGGCGCTCCTTCAAAGAGGGTAGTGGCCCCGGATGGTGGTTTGGCGACGGGCATCTGTTTCAGGTAGTGCTTCAACCGTATTACGAGGATGAGCCAGGGAAGAGCGGCCTCTCGGGCATTGTCGTTGTCGGGCGTGAGCTTGACTCCAGGGGAGCAAGCGACCTGGGGCGCATTTCATCGAGTCACCTGATCTTCCGCTACGGCAACGATTTTGCGATGAGCACGTTTTCGCTCGCCAACCAGCTCGGTGGGCAGCTGCGGGACCGCCCCGGAGGGGAAGAGATCCAAATTGGCAATGAGCGGTTTTTTGCGAGTTCACTTGCGCTCGATTCCGGTGCCCGGCCAGCACTACGCCTCACCGTTCTGAAGTCTTATGACGAGGCGAATGCATCTCTCAAGAGATTGAACCGCCTACTGCTCGGGCTGGGTCTCGCCGCCGTGTTAGGGGGAGGCGTATTAGTGTTTGTGATTTCGGACAGATCCACGCGTCCGCTCGCACACCTTGCCGAGGGAGTGCGCGCCCTCGAACAAGGTGATTTCGTCTATCCACTGAGATCGCATGGTGGTGATGAGGTGGCCCAGGTCACCCGGGCTTTCGAGGACATGCGCAACACACTGCGGAGGAACGAAGTACAAAGGCAACAGCATGAAGTACAGAGGCAACAGCTTGAGGGACAGCGGCAACAGCTTGAAGGACAACTCCGCCAAACACAAAAGATGGATGCAATGGGGCGCCTGGCAGGCGGCGTGGCTCATGACTTCAACAATCTCCTAACGGTCATCAAGGGCAACAGCAGTTTATTGGTTGAGGGCCTGCAATCCAACAATCTCCTGCTTGGACGCACGCAGCAAATAGAGAGTGCAGCGGACCGCGCTGCTTCGCTGACTCGTCAGTTGCTGGCCTTCTGTCGTATGCAAGTATTGGAGCCCAAAATCCTGGACTTAAATATGATGGTCTCGGAAATGTGCAAACTACTTCGACGGCTGATTCGCGAAGACATTGCGTTCACATTCCACGCGGGCGAGTCACTCGGGAGAGTTAAGGCAGATCCAGGACAGATCGAGCAAGTCATCATGAATCTTGCAGTGAATGCGGGCGATGCCATGCCATCGGGCGGCAGTCTAACCATCGAAACGCGTAATGTGACAGTGGATGGAGAATGTGCCCTCGCTCGGCATCCGATTCTGCCCGGCGAGTACGTCCTGCTCGCGGTTACGGACACCGGTGAAGGAATGGACGCCGAAACGAAGGCGCGCATTTTCGAGCCATTCTTCACTACCAAGGAGCAGGGCAAGGGAACTGGATTGGGGCTTGCCACTGTTTATGGCATCGTCAAGCAGAGCGGGGGCTGCGTCTGGGTGGAGTCGGAGCCCACAAAGGGGGCGCGATTTGAGGTCTACCTCCCACGAGTCGCCGGGGCTACGGAGTCTTCTGCGTGTGAGGAAATTGCGGTCACTTCGGTTCGGCGGCGCAAGACGGTGCTGGTTGTGGAAGACGAAGGCGGGGTCAGAGAGCTTGCTTCCGAATTTCTAGAGTCGGCTGGCTACACCGTCCTTACCGCAAAGGATGGCACAGAAGCCCTCGTGATCGCCGAACAGTCGGACGAGCCGATCCACCTGCTGCTTACCGATGTCGTGATGCCCAAGATGCGAGGACCGGAGCTCGCCAAACGGCTAAAGGGCCTCCGGACCAGGCTGAAGATCGTTTACATGTCCGGCTACCTCGAATATAACAAGGGCAACGATGACTTCTTGGAGGAGGGTTTTTTCCTTCAAAAGCCTTTCTCGCGCGAAACCCTCGTGCACAAAGTTGGAGAAGCTCTGAGAAACAACTCTAGATGGGGAGCCTGACCTCATTGCTTCTGTTTTGAATTTTGGGGTGTGCTGGCGGCTCGTCTTGGGCTGCCTTTTGCTTCCGGACTCTGAGTCGTCCAATTCGGAGGAGGAAAGGAGATGTGCCAAAACCGAGGATTAGGGTTCATAAAGTCGACACCGACTTGTCTCTTCTCCGCTTCATGAGGGCTCACATAGACCACCCGACAAGCGACCTCTTCTCCCGTTCTCGAATTGCGAAGCGTAAGCAATTGCCCGATCGCGACCTTTAAACCTAGCAGGATCATTGCGCCGTGCGCATTTACGGTGACCGTCCGCGTTTCTTCGGACATGGACTTCTTGTCAGATCCCTCCGCTAGAACCGTCACAGAAACTATTACCATGACACGCTGACTGCGACGTTGAGCGTTCGGATCGCCACTGTTTGAGGGGGGAAAACTGCCCATGGAGCCAACGCTATCATTGTTGCCCGCGAATACTGCCTCTATATTGGGGGTCGTCGCTTTTGCATCAATAAGGCTATCTTTCTCGCGGGCGGCTTGCCTATTACCTAAGAAGCGATTTCCGTCCGAGGTAAAGGGGCCGGTTGCGATCGCGTTTGCTTTCTCCAGAGTGGATACGCGGAGTTGTCAAATCGGACTGGGTGGCTGAACCGGGGAATCAAGCAGCGTTTATGCGGCACTTTTAGTGGGGCGCTTTCCGGCGGTTCCGGATGTTACGCGCCTTAGTTAGCTGGATTCAGATTTGGCTGGAAGACTGATTTCTAAGCCGTCATATCTGCGGACGGCGGACCATGCGACCTGGCGATCCTGAAATTTCACTCCGATGACATAGCGGTCGTCCGGCAGCATCTGACAGTAAACGACCTTCCCGAGGGCCGGACCTTCGTTCCGTGGAGTAATCTGTACCGCATCACCAGGCTGCCAGGAGCGAATGGAGTAGACGCGAGCGCCGAGTGAACTGATGTTATCGGTGTAGGTACGCTCTTCTTTTTCGGTGCCCGCACGTTCCGTCAGTGCGAGGCGTACGACGATGATGATGGGGAGCCGCTTTTCCAGTCTGCCACTGAGTGTGTAGTCCAAAGGCATGTCACCCATCCCTTGGCTGGGCAACCTGAGGTGTGCCGGCGAGTTGATTCGGCAAGAAAACTTTCAACTAGATTTTCAGGCGAAAGCAATTTGCTTGGCGGTCGATGATTCCTCTGCGTGATCCCCGACGATGCTTCCCTTGATCAGCTTCTAAGAGATTCCGTCAGCCACCTCACGTCAACCTTTGGATACCCTTAGTCGGCGCCGGAAACAATCGAGGAAAGGCCCCAGTACTTTATCAGGTGAATTTCATAGTACTAGATGGACCTGCGAGCGTTTTGGCGTGCGGGCATCGTCGGATGAAAGGTGTCCGTGGTCTCGGCGTCGCAGATGCTAATCTCGAAGCCGATGTTCGAACTCACGAGTCACTCGCCGCGCCTTCCTTGGAGGAACGAAAAGGCCAGAGCGGACGCCGAGGCTCAATGGATCAAACGGACAGACGGCCGGAGTACAGGCGCTTCGCTAATCCGGCTTGGCGGCGACCGATTCAAGAGTTTTCTTGCCGTTTCTCAAAACTACTGTGACCTTTTCTTCCCCCTCAGCTACCGCGTCTTGCAGCTGTCTGAACGACCGGCGGCCCATGCGGCGCAATCCCTTCAATCTCCGTTCCGCCGTATCGGCAATCCATTCTCGTGTCTCTTTGCCCGACTGAGGAGCAAATAGAACGGCGAGCGCAGTTTCGAATCCAAGGCCCGTGAGAAAAGTAAGGGTCGTGCGTCCGGTATTGTTCACAAAATTCTCTTTCTACGGATAAGTATCTTCCACGGATCTTCTGGGTCTGTCGCCAACGGACCTCAAATGTTGGCCCCACCAAGGGGCACCGCTCAGGTGCACACTTCGTAGTCGGATAGCGCGTCGGAATTGTTTTCAGAAGCATATCCTTTCATTCTTGGCCCCAGTTGACAGCGTGGACAGTTGCGTTCGTGGTTCTGCAACACTGTGTACGCTCGAGCATACTTTGCTTGCAATAGGAGGAGTTCGTCGCCTGCTTCTCTTTCGATAAAACGAAACTGACAAAACTCGGCGCGGTGCTCGTTCCAGGTTTCCAAGGCCCTTTGACACTCTGCTAAGAGCATCTGATGTTCAGCACACAACGCTGTCTCGACGGAGATTTCGTTGTTCATTTCTCATCTCCCTTGATTAGTACAGGTGCACTTTGTTTGCCAACCGAGGTAAGTCGCGAGTTTTTAGCGATTTTGTAACTTTATTCAACTTTGCTGAGCGTAGGTTCCAGTACGCCGAAAGGGACCATTTCCTCTTCTTGTTTGTACTTTTTACACACACCGCATTTCATGTCTCATCGCCTGTCGCTTCGTAAGGCTTGTTCTATGTCATTGAATTTTCAGCCTCTTACCAAATTAGAAGCGAGTCTGGAAGGGAGGTTGCGTTTCCCATGGCAGCAGCCCAGTTGAAAGAGAAACCGTACTGTCACACAGAGAAACAAACTAGGCGCTCAAGGAGGCGCTTCGAATGAACTTCACAAAGTGCTGCATCGTCCTAGTGGCGGGCCTGCTGACTTGGGGGTCATTGTCACCTGCAAAAAATCCGAGCGAAGCAAAAACCGAGCAGGATCGTCTGCAAAACGCAGGGACGGTCATGCAGGAAATCCTCAAGGTTCCTGACGACATTCCGCAAGACCTAATCGACAAGGCTCGTTGCGTTGTCGTGATGCCGTCGGTGTTAAAAGCCGCGTTTGTTGTTGGCGGCAGCTACGGTCGCGGAACTATGGTTTGCCGCACCGGCAAGGACTTCTCCGGTTCCTGGGGCGCGCCGGCCATGTATGCTCTTGAAGGTGGAAGCATTGGGTTGCAGATTGGTGGAGAAGCTACTGACTTCGTCTTTCTTGTCATGAACGACCGCGGAGCCGGCAGTCTGCTGCACACCAAGGTGAAACTTGGAGCGGACGCATCTGTCGCCGCTGGACCGAAGGGACGATCGGCAGCAGCCGATACAGACGCTTATATGCGCGCGGAGATTTTGAGTTACTCGCGCGCGCGAGGTGTCTTTGCTGGCATATCTCTCGATGGCTCGACGCTTCGGCCCGATGAAGACGCGAATCGCAAACTCTACGGCAAATCTACGAGCGCTGCAAAAATTGTTCTGGAATCCGATGTCACTGCTCCAGATGCAGCGCATGACCTAATGGCGGCTCTGCAAAACTCTTCTCCTCAGCTCAAGCGTTAACTAATTCTCAAGCGCGTTGCGGAGATGGCAAAGCAGCCCCCCGTATCAATCGTCCGAGAGTTGGGTGTTCGCCAGTTCGCAACAGCGAGGAAAAGGTTCGTATTGGGGACAACAGTTTCTTCATCATCACAGTCGTCCCGCCACCCAAAAGGGTAGGTATTGTTAAGCACATCGGGCGGCATACTTTCCCTGGAACTTACTCAACTTTGCCACGTGCAACGGGAACTGAAGGTGATGCAGGAACTGATGCGACATTCGACCATTCGGGTCACGCTGGCTACCCCAAGCGGTGACCACTGAAAAACGCGGCGCAAACTGCAGTGGTCGAGCTCTTCGCTGAGCAAAAAGGGAGGGTGGGAATCGCTCAGCCGGGATGGGAATGGAGAGTAGGGTGAGTGCTGTTCCCAATCGAGTTGAGGTTATGCCTTTTTTGTAAGTGTTTGAAAGGAAATGGCGGGGACGACGAGACTTCGGCGCCCGATGGTCAATCGATCATCTCGGCGGCGATCGATCACGGCGCTCCACACCTCCTCCGGGTTCCCGTCGACGGCCATTCCCCCTCTCTCTTTGTCCAGGATTACTCGGTCGATCCTGCCTGGGCGCCCGGCGGTCGCTTCGTCGCCTACTCGGGACCCCACATCGGTACCACGTTTACGGTCAAAGCCGTCACGGCCGATGCCGCGGCGCGTCCCCTGCCAGCCCTAACTTTGACCCGGGGGGCTCGACACCTAGCCTTTTTGCCTGGAGGACGGTCACTCATGTTCCTGCGAGGAGAAATTCAAGATAAGAATCTCTGGCTCATCGACTTGGAGGCGGGCACAGAGCGGCAGCTGACCAACCTCGCGACTGACTTTGACATTCGCGACTTCGACCTCTTACCAGACGGCCGTGAAGTTGTTCTCGAACGAGTGCAGGATCGTTCGCATGTCGTGTTCCTGGATCTCCCACGGCCATAACCCAAGTTCTGACGTTTGCCGCTGATTGCTTCCGGCTTGCCGTCATTCGGAAGATATCGTCTGATAAAGACAATGAAATGCCAAGTATATGATCCTGGAAATGGCACGCGAGGGCTGAGGGTGCAGTGAGGAATTTCCTCCAGGGGTATAATCGCAGCCACGTATGGCGCTGGCTCTGGGGACCAAACTCGGGCCTTACGAGATCGAGGCGCCGCTGGGCGCGGGCGGAATGGGAGAGGTATATCGCGCGCGCGATACACGACTGGAGCGCATTGTAGCGATTAAGATTCTGCCCGCACAGTTCTCTTGTGATCCGGTACGCAAACAGCGCTTCGAGCGGGAAGCCAAGATCATCTCCAGTCTCAATCACCCACACATCTGTGTTCTGCACGACATCGGTCACCAAGACGGGATCGTCTACCTGGTAATGGAGTGCGTCGAAGGGGAGACGCTGGCGAATCGGTTAGAGAAAGGGCCACTACCGCTGGAGCAGGTGGTCAGACTGGGCGCACAAATCGCCGAAGGCTTGGACAAAGCACATCGCAGCGGCGTTGTGCACCGCGATCTCAAGCCGGGGAACATCATGCTGACACCCACCGGTGCGAAGCTGCTGGATTTTGGCTTGGCGAAACCAGTCGCAGAGGTGCGCGGAGAAACGTTGACCGCTGCAGCGACACAGAGCATGCCAGTGACGGAAGAGGGCACGGTCGTTGGCACCTTTCAATACATGTCGCCGGATCAAATCGAGAGGAAGGAACTGGATGGGCGCAGTGACATCTTTTCGCTTGGTGCAGTGTTGTACGAAATGCTCACGGGCCAGCGGGCCTTCCAAGGCAAAAGCCGACTCGGCGTGGCCTCCGCCATCCTCGAAAAGGAACCCACTCCCCTTAGCAGCATCAAGCCGATGACCCCGCCGGCGTTGGACCATGCAATACGAAGATGTCTGGCGAAGGAGCCCGAAAGACGCTGGCAAAGTGCTGCCGACCTAGCGGCGGAACTTCAGTGGCTTGCCGAACCCGGTTCACAAGCGGGCGTCGCTCTGTCCGGTGTGCCGCTTCGCAAGCTACGCGAGTGGATGGGTTGGGCGCTAGCTCTACTGGTGGCGATCATCGCGGTGATCGCCGCGGTGGGCTGGCGGCGCGCCACGCGCCCCGTTCTCCGCCCGCTGATAAGGATCGGCGCGGAGTTGGTGCCTGGGCCGGGCATGTTCACCTTCCGTCTCGACGAAACACTCTTGGCCAAGTGGCAGCCAGGCACGTTCCTCGCACTATCGCCGGACGGCAGCCGTCTGGCTGTCTCGATTCGCGATGCGGATGGCAATGGCCGCCTCGCCACTCGGAGGCTCGATGAAAATCAGTTTAAGGCGCTCCCCGGCAGCGAGAATCCGACATCTCCTTTCTTCTCGCCGGATGGGCAATGGATCGCCTTCTTTGGGAATGGCAAACTCAGGAAAATCCCGGTTCAAGGTGGTGCCCCTGCGCTACTATGCGACGCAGGTAATTTTCCGTCCGGAAGTTGGGGTGATGACGGCAACATCGTCGCGGCCCTCAGCTCGCAGGGAGGTCTCTCACGGGTCCCTTCGACGGGCGGTGTCCCCACACCTGTCACGGAGTTAAAGAAGGGCGAGATAATGCATCGCTGGCCTCAGGTTCTGCCCGGCAGCAGGGCAGTCCTCTTCACTGCGTATACCGGTGGAGGCGCTGAGGAGTCGAGCATCGATATACTTTCGTTCAAGACTAACGAACGGAGGACAGTGGTCCGCGGCGGCGTCATGGGCCGATATCTAGTGGCGTCGAACGGCGCCGGTTACCTGGTTTACCTTCACCAAAATACCCTTCTCGCCGCACCTTTTGAAATCAGCAACCTGGCTGTCGCGGGCGCCACACAGCCGATACTCGACGATGTGACCGCCATCACAGCCACTAGTCCCGGGGATTTTGATTTTTCGCGAAATGGAACGTTTGTGTATATCAGCGGCAAGAGTGAACCTGAGCGATCAATCTTCTGGCTGGATCACACAGGCAAGACAACGCCCTTGCACGCGACACCCGGATTCTACAACGGCATGCGCTTCTCGCCTGACGGCAAGCGCCTGGTCTTTGCTTCGGGCTACGATGCTCTCGGCCGTGGAGACCTTTGGGTCCAATACCTCGAACGCAACACAATAACGCGCCTCACATCCATTCCCGGCGCGAGTCAGTCGCCGGTCTGGTCCACGGATAGCAAGTACATCCTCTTTTCGGTTCGGCACCAACCCAATGCAGGCCTCTACTGGATTCGTTCGGACGGAGCCGGGGAGCCGCAGCAGGTGGCCGATACTGAAATCGGGTCGCCGTCTTCGTTTTCGCCGGATGGGAAACGATTGGCACTCCAGCGCGGCAACCCTTTCACCGCCGTGGAGGTCTGGGCAGCGCCGGTCGAGGCAGCAGCGGACCATCTGCGATTAGGGCAGGGAGAGCTATTCCTACGAGCACGAGGTTTCCCGATGCCTGCGTTCTCGCCTGACGGCCACTGGCTCGCTTACTCCTCCGCCGAGACGGGAACACCAGAGATCTACGTACAACCGTTCCCGGGCCCGGGGGGAAAGGTTCCGGTTTCAACGGGTGGCGGCGGATTCCCTATATGGTCTCTGAATGATCACGAGTTGTTCTTCCTCGATTTGGATCACCGTATCATGGTCGTCGACTATACCGCAAAGGTCGGTTCCTTCTCGCCTGGCAAACCCAGAGTGTGGTCCACGCAGCAAATACTTTTCAATGTGGGCGGCGGTCCGTTTCTGCCTTACGCGTTGGCTCCGAACGGGAAACGGTTCGCGGTCACACTGTACCCAGACGGTACAACAGAGCAGCACAACTCCTTGCATCTCACATTTCTGCTGAATTTCTCGGATGAGCTGCGCAGACGTGCTTCGGTTGAATGAATTTTATGGATCCGCGGCCTAAAGCAGTCCGACTGGCTCCGATTCTTGTGTAAGGGCTGCGTATTAAGTGACGCGCGCGCGTTTCCGCTATTCGCTTGATGGAGATAGTCCCCGAGAATTCCGGTACATGTGGGAGTGACTTCTTCGCAGCTGATCAGCGGTGCCTCTCGGGATTGTGCCCGGATGACGGACATTTCCGGCAGTCATCCGCTTGGGTGAAGAATACACTTTCCAGAGAATTAGGAAATCCTTAGGGAACGGAAGTGCGGACTTTGGTTTGGGAGCTCCTCACTTTCCTTGTTTACGACTCGATACCCCGGTTCCCGTTTCCCCATCCCGCGTTTTCCGGACCGCGTGCTACTATCACCGCGAACTTATGAAAAGACTGTGGACCTTCCCATCCTTCGTGGTCATGTTCTCCTGCGCGCCAGCCGCCGCGCAATCCTCCGCGCCCCCATCTGCGCCCAGCGCGCACGCGATCGTGCTCCACGCCGCGCGCCTGCTCGATGTCGAATCCGGCCACCTCGCCACGCCTGGTGAAATTCTGGTCTATGGCCAGGCCATAGCCGAGGTCGGCGCGAAAGTCACCCGGCCCTCCGGCGCCGAAATCATTGAGCTCGGCAACGCTACTCTTCTCCCAGGACTTATCGACTCGCATGTCCACCTCTTTCTTCACCCTGGCCCGCAACACCTTCAAACCGTCCAGGAATCCGTCCCTCAGCGAACTATCATGGCGACCCTCGCCGCTCGCGACGACCTCCTGGCTGGATTCACTGCTGAACGCGATATGGGCACCGAAGGTGCAGGCTCCGCCGACACGGCCATCCGCAACGCCATCAATCAGGGCCAGATTCCCGGACCGCGCCTGCGCATCAGCGGCAATGCCATTAGCATTCTCGGAGGACACGAAGACGCCTTCGGCTTCAATCCTGAGCAACACGTGCTCCCTAATGCTGCTTACGCCAATGGCACCGCCGAGCTCGTCACGGTCATCCGCGAACAAATAAAAGAAGGCGCCGACTTCATCAAGATTTACGAGACCGGCGCGGACTCGCTCGCAAACGGCCGCTTCTCCACTCCATTCCAATACACTGAGGATGAGCTCGTCAACGCCGTCCGCGAAGCCGCACGCACAGGCCAGCGCGTCGCGGTCCACGCCACCGGTGAGCCTGGAACACTCTATGCCGCTCGCGCTGGCGTCGAATCCATTGACCATGCCTATCAACTTAGCGATGAGACAATGCGTATCATGCGCGAAAAACAAATCTTCGCCGTGCCCACTTTTACCATCGGCGAATATTTCGCCGACCACGCTGCTACCCCCGAAGCCGCCAAGCGGGTACGCCAGTCGCTCGACCTGCACGCCAGCGAATTCAGAAGGCAACTCGCTGCCGGCGTTCCGATCGCCATGGGCTCTGACGTCGGTCCATTTCCACACGGCACGCAAGCCCGCGAGTTTGTCTTGATGGTGAAATTCGGAATGTCGCCGCTGGCTGCCACCCAAGCCGGCACCGTGAACGGCGCAAAATTATTGGGCTGGCAAGATAAGATCGGCGTCCTCAAACCCGGCTACGCTGCCGATATAGTCGCGGTTCCCGGCAACCCCCTAGACGACATTGCCGCCCTCGAGAAAGTTTGCTTCGTAATGAAAGACGGCACCATCTACCGCATGGATGTCCGAGGCCGCTAAGGGCGTCAAGTCCCATCTACACGGTCACCATCTGAGCAAGACCTTTCCTACAGCCAACTCACGCGGTAAGGCGAACTTACCAGGCGCAGGATAGGCCGCTATTATTTTGCGTTCCGAGCTAGAATTTGGGTATGGTTCGCATGCAGCGCATTGAAAATTGGCACCAGTCAATCCTCGCGGATTGCCGCTTCGCCCTCCGCATGCTCCGCAAATCTCCCGGCTTCACCTCCGTCGCCGTCCTCACCCTCGCCCTAGGCATCGGCGCCAACACGGCGATTTTCAGTCTCATTGACGCAGTCCTTCTTCGCGCGCTGCCCGTGCGTGATCCTCAGCAGTTGGTTGTCTTCCAATGGGCGGCGCACAATTCGCCGAACACCAAGGGGCAGTACAGCTACATGTCTTGTCCGGCAAATGCCAGCGGAGACCACGGCTGCTCGTTTTCCTTTCCGATGTTCCACCAATTTCAGGCGCTTCACGATGCGTTTTCTTGGGTAGCTGCGTTGGGCGGGGACGTTGGACTCAACCTCAGAGGCAACGGCCCGGCTACTTTTGTCCATGGCGAAATGGTCTCCGGAGATTTTTTTGAGACGCTCGGTGTCGGAGCGGCAATAGGTCGGACGTTCGCTCCTTCCGACGACACATCAGGCGCGCCTGCCGTGGCCGTCCTTTCTTACGGCTACTGGCAGAGCGCGTTTGGCGGTGATCCGTCCGTGGCCGGAAAAACCATTTTGTTGAACAACATTCCGGTGACGATTATAGGAGTTGCATCGAAGGAGTTCCCTGGTCTGGATCCGGCCCGAGCGCGCCAGATGTGGCTCCCCTTGTCACTCAGCCCGCAGCTTGGAAAGGATTTGTACGGGAGCATTGGCGGCGATCATCCATCGCTGCAAGCCGGCGACGACATCTGGTGGGTATACTCTGTCGCGCGACTCAAGCAAGGGATTGATCTTGGTCAGCCACAAGCTGCCGCGGACGTTGTCTTTCATAACGATGTTCTGGAGAAGAGGAAAGGATTATTCAAGGCCGAAGATGCACCGCGACTCGTCCTCTTGCCCGCGCCGCAAGGCCTTAGCGGACTGCGCGAACGCTTTTCCACACCGCTAACGATTCTGATGACCGCCGTAGGTATGGTCTTGTTGGTGGCGTGCGCCAATGTTGCCGGACTGATGCTGGCGCGTTCCGCCAGGCGGCAAAGAGAGCTGGCGGTGCGGCTCGCTCTGGGCGCAGGGCGCTCGAGAATTGCCAGGCAATTGCTCACCGAAAGCGTGCTTCTCTCGGCTGCCGGAGGAGTCTGCGGAATACTTCTCGCGTACTGGAGCGTGCAGTCGCTGGTAGGCTTTATGTCCCGCGGGGGCCTCTGGCCGTCGCATTTGGCGGTACATTTGAACCTACGCGTTCTTGCGATTACCGCGGCAGCTTCCGTTCTGACCGGGATTTTGTTCGGCCTCGCCCCAGCGTTTCGCGGTACGCGCCTGGACTTGACTCCGGCACTCAAAGAAAGTCCCGCGGCGCTTGCGAGAGGCGCATCGCGCAGTCGATGGTTGAATCTCGGCAGCAGCCTGGTGATCGCGCAAGTGGCGCTGTCTGTTCTAGTTCTTGCAGGAGCAGGTCTACTTGTGCGTACGCTGAAGAATTTGAAAAACATTGATCCTGGCTTTGATACGAGGAACGTCTTGCTGTTCGACATAGACCCATCGCTCAACGGCTATACGGGAGCGCAGACCCATAGTCTCTACTCCCAATTGTTGGAGCGCATCGAAGCGCTTCCCGGCGTGCTTTCCGCGACTTATTCGTTTGACCCTCTGTTGAGCGGCGACGTTTGGTCGACGAGTTTTCGCATCGAAGGTGAAACGCAGGACACGCAGCACATGACCGATGGGCTTGCCGTGGGACCAAAGTTTTTTGAGACCCTGCGCATTCCCCTTATGGCCGGGCGGACGTTCAGTTCCGAGGATTTCCTTTTCGCGCCGAATTCCAAGTGGAACCCCATCGTGATCAACAGGGCGTTTGCCCGGAGCTTTTTCAAGGATCAGAATCCGCTTGGGCTTCGGCTCAACGGTATCGGGGGACATGGCACGAGCTGCGAAATTGTAGGTGTAGTTGGCGACACGAAATATCAGACGTTGCGGAGCAAAATCGCGCCAACGTTGTACGTTCCGCAGCCAGGAGGCGGAGCAACATTTCAAGTTCGGACCGCTGCCGACCCCGCAACGATTATTCCGGCATTTCGTAGCATCGTGAGCCAAGTCGACAATAATCTGCCGCTGTTTAGCATAAAGACGGAATCTGAGCAGATTGAGGGATCGCTTTTTCAGGAGCGGCTGATTGCACGTATGTCCAGTTTTTTTGGCGGCCTTTCGCTGTTGCTCGCTTGTGTGGGGCTCTATGGACTTCTCTCGTATGAAGTGACGCGACGAACGCGCGAAATCGGAGTGCGCATGGCGCTGGGCGCGAAGCCGCCCGACATATTGCGGTTTGTCGTTGGGCAAGGAGTTGGATTGTCGGTCGTTGGCACGGTCCTCGGTATCTTGGGCGCGCTCGGCGCGACGCCTTACCTCGCAAGCCTTCTCTACGGCGTTCGGCCAGTTGACCCGTTTACATTTGTCATCGTTGCTGTGTTACTTGGACTTGTCGCCCTCGCAGCGTGCTACATCCCGGCCCGCCGTGCCTCACATGTAGATCCTATAGTGGCCCTGCGCCACGAATAGAATTTAGATTCTTTCCCTAAGGGTTTTCGCAATCAGCTTAACTCTAAAGCATAGATTTGCTTAGTGGCACATGCCTGGTTAACGCTAGTACTTTACCGGATGCGCGTTTCTCGGCGAGGAGTGAACGGGGGCGAGGAGGTTCTTGCGCGTCCGATAAAGCCGTTTGGAAGTGGCCGCTGGCGGTTGCGGCGGACGCGGGCCGCAAATTCAATTGTGGGAAGAGACGGTTTGCGATGTACCACGGCTGCGCTGTGGAGCCTGACCTGTCACACCGCGGACCCAGAAAGTGGCTACGGTGAAACGGTGTTGTGAAAACTATCGTTGATGAGACTGCAAGAAGGAATTTGTTTTCTAACGAGGCAAACATGGGCGTAGCGCGCAGAAACGCGCGGAGTGTTGGAGTTGGAGAGAGCAGTTTCATGCCGCAGAGCTGATCCCTGGTCGAGAACGAAGTTGGATTTCGGCAGCAGCGAGCTTCATTGGTCCGCCACACTTGGGACAGCGATAAAGGTCGGGAACGTCTTTGGCGGAAGAAATGTGTTCGGGATCGCGAGCGACTTCCAGTAAGATCCAACCCACGACTGTAGATCGGGACACGGAATGTTCACGGCGACGCTTTTCGTGAGCTACGACCGCGTCACCGAGAAGCGTTTTGGCTGCTTGCTTGGACACGCAAAAGCATGCCAGCTCCAGCGGGAATCTTGACCTTGCCATTGTCGGAGGCTAGCACGATGACGCCAGTTGGGTTGGTCCGGCCAGCATGAGCAATGGCTAGGTGTTCCAGGCCGTAGGAGCCGCAGGAGTCGGAGGAAAACACCCATAGCGCCTGCGGACGGTCATTGCCGTCGATAACGCCGCGACACTTTGTACCTTCCTTAGCCCGGACTTGGCCCAGGACACCGTCGTTGACCTTCTTTCCGACAATTTGGGCAGAGTTTGCAGCGGTCGTGACCGGTCCGCCTTCGCCGTAAACAACATCGCCGCCCACTTGCACGGTCGTGAGCCAACGGTAGACGTCGCTTTCACCGGGGCCAATCGGGGGTGTTTGAGCGTCGGCGACAGTCATGAAGCCAGCGATGGCACGCAGAGTCGTGGCGATGGTGATTGTTTGATCCGAGGAGACTAGTTTGCCGAACTGCAGAGAGATGCGAGCTGGCGAGCCGTTGGCTGCCGGTGTCACTTCCAAGATGCGGCCGATGATCTTCGATCCTGCCCGAATCTTCGCGCCCGAAGGCAATGGAACGTTTTGCATAATCCTGCCGGTAATCACCTGACCTGGCTTACATTTGGCGGAAGTCAGGGTTGAGTTCAAGCGAACGGGGAGTATGGTTCCACTTGGGATGGTGAGCATTCCACCGCCTGCCCTAGCAAGTTGGTTGAAGAGAGTCGCGCAGAGCATTGTAAACAGGAAACGGCAGAGGATGTTTCCAAAAGCGTGTTCTTTTTCTCCTAGTCTCATAATTACTTCCAACATGATCGAGTTTTTTGCGCGCCCTCGCGCGCATGGGAGACCGTTTCCATTCTATACGTTTGGGGTTCAGGACGGTGCCCCCCTTTCGCCTGATTTGCGAGATTTGCCCTCCCTGGACTGGGTGGCAGTCGTTCCTTGGGGAGGTTTCATTGGCAGCGGAGATCCGTTCTCGAATTCGTCGCGCGGCGAGGCGGCGAGCGCGGAAAAGGGAAGTCTTGAGTGCGCTGGAGGTCATTCCCAGCATTTGGGCGGCGTCCTTCGCCGCAACCCCATCGACGTCGCAAAGGTGCACTGCGGCCTGGTATCTCGGGGGCATGTCTTGCAGGGCCTCAAGCAGGAATCGCGACCTTTCCCGTCGCGCGCACTCCTCCTCGGGGCTGGGGCCGCGGTCTACTGAGATTTCTTCCAGAGCAGAGTCAGCGACATTGGCAAACTCCTCTTCGGAGACGTATTGTGGCCGACTCTTCCTCGTTCGCACCTGCGTGCGGGCAGCGTTCTTGACAATAATGTACAACCAGGAAGAAAACTTCGAGCGACCCTGAAATTGGCGAAGATTTCTAAACGCGGAGAGCAGTCCTTCCTGAAGAGCATCCTCGGAATCTTCATGATTTTGGAGCATCTGCCTGGCCATCTGCTGAAGCCGCGGCATGCAAGAGGCGAAGAGATCGTCGAGCTCCGCATCATCCATGTCGATGGGGAGAACCAGCGGAACGGGCGTCTCCGAACAGGGGGATAGGAGCGCTTCGGATAGCAAGATGCCTCCTTTGTGTTTTTCATGAAGCACGTAATAAACGACGCCCCGTCCTGTGCAAGGGCGATTCCAATCGGAAGTTTCCTTTTCGGTTCGTTAACGCTCGCTAAGTTCTGAGACGCGGGCCGAAATACGATGTTTGTAAAACCAAGAGAACAAAGGGGGGATTCGTGTTTTTGCCAGTGAGCTGTTCTGGCAAGTCGCCATTTGCTTGAAGCACGGAAACACCACTCGTTGGGCTATTTCACGATGCCATTGTTCGCTTTCTTCACAACGAGTGTTCGCTCCGTGCACGGTTTCTGACGGCTCACGAAACTCTTTTCCCCGGGCATTGTCTTATTTGAAGAACACAAAGAACTTAATGCAACCCTTTTCGATCGAGGGACATGGTAGTTCGTTTGCACTAACTCATGACCGCTTCACCTTCCGCGGTCGGATGTATGCGGTAGATCAGAGCTAAGGAGCAGGACCTATGTCGAGAATCTCTGCTTACGACATATTTCGGTTTACCGTTCTTTTTGGAGTGAGCGCAGCTTTCTTCATGTTTGCTGGCTAACTCGCGAAGTGTCGCTTACCTGAACGCCTTCGCGGTTATGGAAGGGGTGGCGACGCGATTAGCTTGGCGGGCTCGTCGGAGGATGGGATGCAATCTGTCAACGGAACGATCACGGCGTTCTTGCGCGACACAGTGGGCCGCGTAAATGGCTTCGCCCTGGATAGTGGAGAAGAAATTCGTTGTTCGGCAGCGCAGTTGGATTTATTCGCAGCGTTTGTCACGCTCGGCTCGAGAGTTGAAATTGGAGGAGATTTTCAATACATGAACGATGAGCAATCAATCTTAAGTGGAGCGCATATCACGAATCTTGATTCGCAACGAACCACAAGTTTGCCCGCCCCCGTGCGCTTGGGCAAACCCGGGATGTTGTTGAATTCCACCCCGACTACGACGGCGTCCCTGGCCCACCTCCAAGCGAAGGGGGACGAGAGATCCTCAGGAAGCGCGTCACACTTCGTGAAAAGCCCGGATGCTTTTGATCTCCCTAAGAAAATCACTTCTGCGGCAGGGCAATCGGGATGCGCCACAAATGAACATGCCCAAAGGTACCCGGTACCACTTCCACCCGCCACGAGAAGCGACGCGGCCGCGGAAATCGAACGAGCTTACGACAGCTTGCATCGCATTCAGGCGATTCTGGCTTATTTGAATATCGTGAAGCGGCAGGTTCATGGGATAAGCCAGATGCATGAGGAGGCCAAGCACACATACGAGCAAGCAATCTCGCGGCATGCGGCGCGGGATTTTGAGGGGGCGCGCGAATTTGCCTCAGCTTCTGGCTGCCTCTCTCGCGTCATTGAAGGTGTTATCTGCAGAACTCTTCGTTCGGACACAAGTTATCCATCTCTGGTTCCACCTCCCCCCGAGCACGCGGGCACTTGCGGAAGCACAAGCCGTGTTCAGGAGGATTTGAATGTAGTGGAAGGGGTGCTTTCTCGAGTTCATTGGCTACTAGAGAATGGGACGCTTCCCTCGGACGACCGCGCTCAAGTCAGAAAGATCACGGTTTGGAGCGACGCTTTTTACCAACAGGCGCGACGAATGTACGAACATGGCTCACACGAGGACGCCGCCGGGCTCGCGCACGCAGGACTCGACGCAGCACTTTCCGCAGAACACATTTGTCGAAGCTGGTATCTCGCGCACGCCATTCATTCTCATGAAGGCTTGATTCCTGCTGGTCAGTCGCCACAACGTTGAACGGGGATAGTCAGCCGACCAGTCCTATCATGGGATTGTTATGATAGATCGAGTGGAAAGGGGCGACACCCTGTCATCGAGACTACCACTCTCGAGGCTGAGTTTTCGTTGGCAGATTAGTCTTCTGGGGACACTTGTCTTTGTTTTATTCCTTTCTGTTCTATTTGCGGTTTTTGCAACACTCCGGTATACAAAATCCGCAGTCCTGAGCGGTGAAAAGAAACAGCTCATCGCGACTGCGCAAAATTTAGCGCGTGAATATGACGACAAAGCAGAGTTCTCGCGGCAGAACAACGAACAGCCGCCATTGAACAATCCCGCGGCAGCATCCTCCCGCGAAGTTCTCGCACTTTTGAGCCGGGTCGTGTTGCAAAACGTCGAAGGCGTGCGGGGTGGGTTTTATTCGACAACAGGGGACACGCTTCTCGGAGATTCGAATTTCATATCAGAAAGTTCTACAAGAAACTCACAGAGTGAAAATGTCTCTGGAGATGAACGGAGGGTGCTCCTTGAAGTCGCCAAAAGAGCTGCTGAAACACGGCAGACCTCGGAGCAGGTCCTCTCAGACGCAGCAAACATTGTCTTGATCGAAGCGGTTCCCATTCGCGACGGTTACTCTGTTGTTGGCAGTGCATGGACCGTCAAGCGGATAGGTGTTCTCCCGGGAGCGAACCGTTTCCGGGCTTACCTGATAACCGTTGGGCTGAGCCTGGCGGCCTTAGCGAGCGTCCTCTTAACGCTGCTGGTAATTCGCAACTTGCAAGGAGGAGTGCGAAAAATCGAAGGCGGATTGCAGAGCCTCGAGCAAAATCTGGCCTCACAGATGGAATCCGAAGGAGATCCCGAGGAGATTCAGCGAATCGCCCAGGCCATCAACCGGTTGGGAATCGCGCTGAAGGAAAACATCGAGCGGGAACAACAAATCGAGGACCAACTGAGGCATGCAGAGCGACTTGCCAGTCTGGGCAGGTTGGTCGCGGGCGTAGCCCACGAAGTACGGAATCCGCTTGCGACCATTCGG
>Ga0307478_10000109_pt1 | contig 95501 bp, 89 predicted proteins | sample atmos_gasesECM4C_2_FD_203713 | JGI IMG/M metagenome (GOLD analysis project Ga0307478, IMG submission 203713) | Hardwood forest soil microbial communities from Morgan-Monroe State Forest, Indiana, United States - atmos_gasesECM4C_05 | ecosystem: Environmental > Terrestrial > Soil > Temperate...
TCGCTTGGGCTCCGGGCTTACCGCCAACCGGATAAACCTACTCAACGCCTCGGAACTCTGTCTTGCCTTCGACTGGGCTTCTCGTTCTCCTCGACCAGCGCTTTGCTATAGACCCTTGCTTGCCTTCTCTGCCTCATCTTGCGATGGGAGAGTGACTCGGCTTGAGCCCCGGACGCCGCACCAACCGGAAAAACTTAAGTAGCTGTCAAAGAACGAGTCTGTTTTACTCCTTCTATTAATTTCGTCAATCAAAAACCTGCGTCTGCAAAACGCGTATTTTCAATCGAGTGCAGCCCGTCCACAAGGCGGTGACCGGATTTGGTGCAGCTGCTCATCGAATTTTGCGCGGGAGCACGGGGACGTGGGGATTTCGCCGGTTTATTTCGGGAATCTTAGGGCTATTTTCGGTTTTCGCACGGTGGCTTCGGCGTGTGCATATCTTGCAAATGCCGCTTCGGGCAAGGGTTTCAGGTTGAGGCGGGAAAATTCCGCTGCACATTTTTGCGCTGTGCAAAGTGTGTCCATTTTGCTATTAATCGGCGTTGGTAAATCCTTGACAAGCCTGACAACCATGTTAAAGTTCGAGAAGAAACGCGATTCTGTAAATTTCGCAAGGATGATCGCGCTCTCAGGTGCCCCAAATATGAAGAATGTCTACGAAGTCTTGCGGCAGAAAGAGATGGAGCTGACCCGGCTGGAGAAAGAAGTGGAAGCTCTGCGGCTGGTGGCTCCCCTGCTGTCGGAAGAAAAAGAAATGAACTCCGACATGATGAAGCCGACGTTGGCGACCGCAGTGAATGGACCGCAGCAGCCCATTCGCATCCCAGCGCCCCAGGTCACGGTGCCAGCGGCACAACCCGTGCGCGCCGCGGGATGGGACGATAGCGCCAAGCGTTGGCCGTAATGCACGATGATCGCCTGACAGTAGTAACATTGTCCCGCAGGCTCATTTTGCACGACTTAACGGCACGAAGAGGTTGCAGAAAAACTCTGGGTTTTGGGTGGAGCAGCGCTTCAAGCGCTGCGTTAAGGGCCTTGATTTCAAAACGGCTTTAGCCGCTGACGTTCCTGAATCCACTTACTCCGCAGCCTCCGGAACTTCGAGCCCTTCGCAAACCTGACTGATAAGGACTTTTCCGCGGCTTCTTAACGTCGTGCCCTTTCCATTGCCTCATCTCTTTGCATCTGATTTTCTTGACGACCGATTTTGCGCGATCGGCTTCGCTTCACCCGATCCTGTTTCCAACGAACTCTGCTTGACAATCTCTCTCAGCGCCGCCAGCAGGCGATCCACTTCTTCTGCGGTGTTGTAGTGGACGAGACCGATGCGCAGGAAGCCTCCGGAAGTTTCTACGTCGAGGCGCTCGGTCAGGTTGAGAGCGTAGTAGTTTCCATCCCAGGTAAAGAAGCCTCGCTCGCCTAATTTTGTAGCGAGGGCGAGCGGAGTTTGCTCCTGCGTCTGATTCATGACGCGGACTGCGAGCGTGGGACAGCGCTCCTGGAATCGCGCGGGGTCGGTGATGCCGTAGATCTTCATTCCACGGATTTCGTTCAGCCCGGTGATCAGTCGTTCCATCAGTCCGTGCTCGTAGTGGTGGATGGCTTCGTAGGCGGCGACCAGCGCGGCGCGGCGATTCGATCTCTCCGAGGGTCTCGCCTCGCTCGACCGACGTACGAAAGCCTGCCCTGAGCTTGTCGAAGGGGCGTCCGTCCCCACATGTTTCTTGCCGCTGTTTTCCTCTCGCTCCGAAGTCATCAACGAGTGGGGGCCCAAGTCGGCGATGTAGTCCACGCAGGCGGTGATGCCGGCAATGCACTCGTGGTTGAGCGTGCCCCACTCCCAGCGGTTGGGGATGGTATCGATGAGCGGGCGCACTTTGTAGGGACGCAGGCACTGCAGGTGCTCGCGCTTGCCGAAGAGAACTCCCATGTGCGGGCCGAAAAATTTGTAAGTTGAGCAGACCAGAAAATCGCAATCGAGTGCGGCCACATCGATGAGTCCGTGCGGCGCATAGTGCACGGCGTCGATGTAGGCGAACGCACCGGCGGCGTGGGCCAGGCGGATGATGGCCTTCACCGGATTGATGGTGCCCACAGCATTCGACGCGTAGCCGACCGCAACCAGTTTGGTGCGGTCGTTGATTTTGCTGGCCAGGTCGGCGAGATCGAGGGTGCAGTTTTCCTCGTGAATCTCGGCCCAGCGGATGGTCATACCTTTTTCTTCGAGGGCGAGCCAGGGCGAAACGTTGGCGTCATGGTCGAGGCGTGTGACCAGGATTTCGTCGCCGGGTCCGAGGTCACGGCCAATGGCGCGGGACATCATGTAGGTGAGCGTGGTCATGTTAGGGCCGAAGACGACTTCGTCGGCGCCGCAGTGGAGGAAGTCGGCCATGGCGGCGCGCGCCTCGGCGAGCACGGCGTCGGTGTTACGGCTGGTGGCGTAGGCTCCGCAGGTGTTGGCGTTGTTGCGGCCGAGGTAGTTGGAGATGGCGTCGATGACGCGCTGCGAAACCTGCGTTCCGCCAGGGCCGTCGAGGAACGCGGCGGGATGTCCGTTGACGGTTTGGGAGAGTGAGGGGAATTGGGCGCGGATGGAGGTGAGGTCGAGGGTGGTGGGGGTCAAGGTTTCGGTGGTAGGCATGTCAATCTATTTTTATCACGATGACATGAACGTATTGAGGCCTAAGTGTCGTTTAGGTTGAAACGTTCGCTGCACAAGGAGGTGTAATCTTCAGTTCACGATCTCGTGATGGAGTTTTCTGCAAGTAGCGAGCGGCTCGCGTAGATGGTAGCCGCAGTTCCACAAACCGAGGCACTTCGCGGAACGAACGCGGTAGTAGTAATAGTCTTGTCCACCCCAACGGGAGCTGCACGTCCATAGATAAAAGCACTTTGCAGAACGAACTTTTAAACTCGAAAAATATGGGTGAACCATCGCCGGCTCTGCGGACACCATCACGCGATTCCCTGACTGGGTGACGCGTACCCCACCCGTCTCCGGGCACGGCCACCCGGGGCTCGCCGTAAGCTGGAACGAATAGTCATAGGTGAGGGAGTATTGCGTTGCCACATCCTCGCATTCGCGGCACTCGAAGCGGGACTGTTGTGCGCTGCTCAGGGCAGCTTCTGTGAGCATTGGGTGACCACTCACCACGATGGCTGATTGGATGCTCCCGTCTTTTCGAATTTCGAGTTTGATCTCAACATCGCCGGTGATATTGGCTTGTCGCGCCAGCGGTGGATACTTAGGAGTGGAGAGGCTGACCATGACGGGGTTGCCTTCGGACGTTCTTGAGGAAATGCTGGTTTGAGCGAAGGCAGTATAGGCGAGTCCGACAACCAGGAGAAACATGATTCGTAATCTAGACTTCACATCCTCAACCTACTCCGAAGGTTGGGCTTTTCCAAGATTACTGCTGGTAAGAGCAGTTATGAGTTTCTTGCTGGTTACAAATACAACTGCTTGGGCCAGTCGGCGACTTGGAGTTTGCGGCGGATTGAGGCGCGGGTCCGTTCGATCTGGAAGAAAACCCACAGGCATGAGATCAGGAGCCAGGACCATTTGAGCGCGTCCGAGCCGAAGGCTAGCGCGAGCATGGCAATGATTGCCAGCCATTTTACGGCGCGGTAAATGCGGCTGCGCGACGGCGTGTAAACCGGGAACATGGGAACTGCGAACAATAGGCCTATTCCGAGGGCGGGTACGAGTAATATCCGCGTTATTTCGACCGCGCCCATAAGGGAAAATACCGTCGCTGCGATTAGTGCTGCCACGGGCAGAGCCACCAGAGTCCACTTCAACCAGACGCGCGAGCAGATGGCGCGCGCTTCCCAGTTGCCTTGGCGCAGAATTCTTGCTTCGGAAGCGGTCAGCAGCACTTTGCGATACTGGCAGTTCGCGGTCCTCGCGTCGCCGAGAGCGGCGATGGCTTGCTGGTCGGCGTCGTCGGCTGTTGCGCCGCCGCTCATGGCTGCTTCTCGCGCCGACTCGTAGTGCGCCTGGATTTCGATGCGAACCTGGGCGGCGGAATCCCGCGACAGGCGCCGCGTTGCTTGCTCTAACCAACTGTCCAATCGAGTCATCGTCATGTCTCCCCCAGTCATGCCTCCCCCAGGATAATGGTCACCGCTTGCGAAACTTCGCGCCAGTGGGCGCGATCCTTGCTCAAGGCCTTGCGGCCGTTTTCTGTGATGCGATAGTAACGCCGTGGGCGTCCATTCTCGATGCTCGTGTGGGATTTCACCAGACCTTCGTTTTCCAACTTGTGCAGCGCGGGATAGAGAGTGCCCTCTTTGAAGTCCAACACACCCTGGGAGCGTTCCTTGATCTGTTGGGCGATGCGGTAGCCGTGGGTGGGCTCGTGCCGCAGGGCTTCCAGGATCAAAGTGGGCAGGGTTCCTTTGAAGTTCATTCAATACCTCGTATTACTATGCATAGGAATAGAATAGTTGGCGGGGATTGTCAAGAGAATTTGAATGGGCTGATTTCGCGCATCCTGCGGACGCGTCCGATTAGTAGGAGATCCTTCACTTCGCCTGAAGAACGGCTCCGTTCAGGATGACAACGCGTTGGGTGACGGCGTTACGGCTCGCACGAAATCCGCGAGCATGCCGTAGGCGGTGGCGTATAGGCCGGGATTTTCTTCGGTGATGGCAAGGCCGGGAAAGATGTCGGTCTCGAAATAGATGTAGGAAGAGGCGCCGGTGATTTTGCCCATGGGGCTGCTGCTTAGCACTTTCTCGGGAGCGACGGTCGCCTTTACGCCGTTGCCAGTGCGTTGCGCGCGGCAGACTAGTTTGAAAGGCCAGCCATCACGGCGTCCGTTGCGAACGGCGTTGGCGGTCAGGTCGCGAATGCCTTCACGATAAATATCTTCGAGACGTATGGGTACGTCCATCAGCACAGTAATGAGCGCGGCGGTTTTTACGGCGGCATCCCAGCCGTCGATGTCGTGGGTCGCGTCGGTTTCGGCGATGCCTAGCGCTTGTGCCTTCTTCAGCGATTCGTCGAAGCTCAGGCCGGTCTCCATCTCGCTCAGGATTACGTTGGTCGTGGAATTCAGGATGCCGTAGAATCCTTTCAGGTGAATTGCGGGCAGTTGATCGAAGAGGGAGAAGATGGGGACGCCGTCCATCACGGTGGATTCGAAGAGGAAGCGCTTGCCGCGGGCGGCGGCCAGGTCGCGGAGTTCGCGGTAGGCGTGGACGATGGGTCCTTTGTTGGCGGTGATGGCGTGGGCTCCGTGCTCGAGGGCGGCACGGATGTGGTCGATGGCGGGCCGGCCGGTTTCGACGTTGAGGGAGGTGGCTTCGAAGAGGACGTCGGCTTGGGCGGCGGACAGCCAGGATTTAATATCGCGCGACGTCTTAGATGACTTTAAGGGAATCGCAGCCGAGGGCGGCTGCGCCACATGAGTATCTATGCCTTCGGGATTCGCGATCCATCCTAGAGTGCGGCTAGCAATTCCGGTGATGCGGAAGGAGATGTTATGGCGATCGCGTAGTTCCTGCTCGCGGTCGCGCAGGAGTTGTGCGAGAGTGCGGTTGACGTTTCCGAAGCCGAGGAAGCAGAGGTTGTGGGTGCGAATGCTTAATCCCCGCCGGGCTAAAGCCCTGAATCATTCTTCAACGCTAACGCGGCGCTAAAGCGCCGCCCTTCCACGGTGGTGCTGGCGCTACGCGCTTATCCCATCACCTGGGTGTGCTCGGGTTTTATTTTGTAGAGGACGCGGACTTCGCCGGGCTGGCCGTAGGGATACTTGTCGACGCCGAGATACTTCTTTGCCATTTTATCGATGTGGGCGCTGGCGCCGTCTTCGGTGATCTCGACGACGCTGCCGCGAATTTCAAGATAGCGGTAAGGATTCTCGGGATCAATAAGCGCCAGCGAGACGCGCGGGTCGCGGCGGACATTGCGATCCTTCTGGCGTCCCTTGGCGGAGTTGAAGATTACGTGTTCACCGTCAAAGTCGACCCAAACGGGCGTGACCTGCGGACGGCCATCGGGCATGAGGGTGCCGAGGCTGGCAAAAGCGCGTTTCTGAAACAGGTCGCGATATTTTTCAGGAATCGAGTCGGACATAAAGACCTCCTTGCAATCGTGACGTAGAAATGAAAGCACATTATAGCGAGGCTGCGCGGGATTTGCCGCATGGCGGCTAGTCCGCGTATTCTTGCAGACCACAGATCACAAAGCAAACGGGAGGATGGGCATGCGGCTGAAGCCGCGGTTAACGTTGCTTGGACTTTGCGGCGCGACTGAAGGTCGCGCATTTTCCGCCCTGATGCTTGCGTTGGTTTTCGTGGCGACGCTGGCCACGGCGCAGACGGCGAAGTATCCACCGACCATCGTGTTCATGACCGACTTCGGCGTGGTGGATGATTCGGTCGCGCTGTGCCGCGGTGTGATGTATTCGATCATACCGGATGTGCGGATCGTTGACCTCACCCACGAAGTGAAGCCGTTTTCGATTCTCGACGGAGCACGCTTTCTCTATGGAGCCACTCCATACTATCCGGCGGGAACCGTGTTTGTGGTGGTCATCGATCCGGGAGTGGGCAGCACGCGCAAGGCGATTGTGGCCAAATCGAAGCGCGGACAATATTTTGTGCTGCCCGACAACGGCCTGCTTACGCTGGTGGAGCAACGGGACGGCATCGAAGGCGTGCACGAAATCACAAATACGGATTGGATGATCGGCACAAAATTGTCATCGACGTTCCATGGCCGCGATATTTTTTCTCCAGCCGGAGCGCATGTGGTGCGGGGCGACGATTGGACGAAGGCGGGTCCGGAGGTCGCGGTTGCGTCGTTGGTGCATCTGGAGTTGAGAGCCGCGCGGCTCGACGATCGGGGCGCGACGGCCGAAGTGATTGCCACCGACGGTCCGTTCGGCAATCTCGTAACCAATCTGGACGCCGACGATTTTCTTAAACTCGGCTATCAGCACGGGCAGGACGTTCCGGTGATGCTCGGCGGCAAGGAGATGAAGATCAAGTTTGTGAAGACCTTCAGCGACGTTGTGCTGAAACAGCCGCTGCTTTATATCGACTCACGAGGACATTTTTCTTTTGCGGTGAATCAGGAAAGCTTTGCGGCGGTGTATGGGATTACTCCGCCGGTGGAATTTTTTATTCCTCGGGCCGGGAAGTAAGCGCACGGGCATAGGTACTAATCAATTCGTAAGAGGAGCGGCAACATGATTAAGTTAATGAGGACTATGCCCGCTGTACGAGAGTTGTTTCAATCGCGCAGGATCGCATTGTTGATGTTGATCTGCTGCGCGGTCTCTCTGCAGAACCTTTCAGCACAAGCTCGCAACCACGGCGTTCGAAATATTGTTCTGGTTCACGGGGCCTGGGCAGACGGCTCCGGCTGGAAAGAGGTTTACGACATCCTCGCGAAGGATGGGTACAACGTCAGCATCGTGCAAGAGCCAGAGACATCATTCCAGGAGGATGTCGCCGCTGTCAAGCGTGTGCTTGCTCTGCAGGATGGACCGTGCATTCTTGCCGCTCACAGCTATGGTGGTGCCGTGATCACAGAGGCGGGGACCGATCCATCGGTCGCCGGCTTGGTATACATCGCGGCCCACATGCCGGATGCGGGAGAGAATGAAGCTGACGACGGAAAGCGCTTCCCCAGTGACCTCAGCAAGTCTGGCGCGATAAAGAAAACGGCAGACGGCTTCACTTATCTTGATCCCGCGCAGTTTCATGAGTACTTCGCGGCCGACCTGCCTGCTGAGCAGGCCGCTTTCATGGCGCGGTCGCAGGTGCTGAACAAAGCCGAGAACTTCAAGGGAGTTATCACCACGGCGGCATGGAAAACCAAACCAAGCTGGATGTTGGTAGCGGCGGCAGACCGGACCATTAATCCCGACCTGGAACGGTGGTATGCCACGCGAGCCAACAGCCACAAAGTTGAAGTCGCGGGCGCCAGCCACTCGGTCTACGTCTCGCACCCGAAGGAAGTTGCAGCTCTGATCGAAGAAGCTGCCTCGCATGCGCAGTAGAAGAGAGCCCAGAAGTGTGGTGAGTGCCGCAGAGTGCTCAGCTAGTTGTCATTTTCGATTCGCGGCAACACCGCTCGCAGCAGGGCTTCGAAACTGGCCTTCACCCGTTCGCCGGTTTCGAGAACTTCTTCGTGCGAGAGCGGCTGATCGAGAATTCCGGCGGCCATGTTGGTGACGCAGGAGATCGCAAGGACTTTGATTCCCATGTGGCGCGCGGCAATCACTTCGAACACGGTCGACATGCCGACCAGGTCAGCACCGATGGTTCGCAGATAATTGATTTCCGCCGGAGTTTCGAAGCTTGGGCCGCGCATGGCTGTGTAGACGCCTTCGTGCAGGTTCATACCGAGTTTCCCGCCTTCCTCGCGCGCGATTGCCCGGTAGTCTTTTTCGTAAGCCTGCGTCATGTCAGGAAAGCGAAGGCCGAAGCGGTCGTCGTTGGGTCCGACGAGTGGATTGTCTCCCTGCAAGTTGATGTGGTCGCGAATCAGCACGAGCGCGCCCTGCTGATAATTCGGATTGATGCCGCCGGCAGCGTTGGTCAGGATGACCGCGCGAATCCCCATGCGTCCGAAGACGCGCATGGGAAACGCGACTTCCTGCGCTGAATAGCCTTCATAAAGATGTACGCGACCTTGCATTGCGGCTACGGGGACGGAGCCGGATTTGCCAATCACCAGCTGTCCGGCATGGCCGATGGCGGTTGAGCGCGGGAAGGCTGGGATATCGGCGTAAGAGATGCGCGTTGCGTCGGTGAGGGAGTCGGCGAAGCCACCGAGGCCGGAGCCGAGGACAAGGCCGATCTTCGGGCGAAATGCAGTTCGTTGCAGGACAGATTGCGCGGCGGTTTCGGCGAGGGTGAATTGATCGATCATATTAAGGTGTCTTATGTACCTCAGGGGCTAAAGCCTTGGTATCGCAGTCTCTGAGACGCAGCGCTGAAAGCGCTGCTCCACCCAATCGCTGCTCCACCCAACATCTTTATCGGAGAGGCGATTAATACTTCTTCTCGAACTTCGCGAACTCACTCTCCAGCTTCCACTGCATGCGGGCGCGTTCGTTGGCGGCGAGGAATTCTTCGCATGCGGACGAAGGTTTTTCGGCTGTCGGCGCTTCGCTCGCGCAGGCCGGCGCTATGCGAAATACAAGTTTCGTATCTGTCCATAGACTTTGGCCGGGAAGAAAGCTGTGCTCCAGGCTTTGGCGAGCCATGCGCTTGAGGTCGACATACGACAGGCGATAACTCTCAACCGCGCGCAAGTATTCGTGCGTCATGTCGGAACGGCTTACGCCTTCATCATCCGTTGCGAGTGCCACGGGAACGCCGTTCTTCATGTAGATCGGCAGGGGATGATCGTCTCCGCTGACGCCGAGAATTACATCGTTCGATGTCAGCGAAATCTCGACGAGCACGTTGCGCTCGGCCATCTCATGCAACAGGCTCATGGGATCTTTTTCGTTCATCACGTCGACCCCGTGGCCGATGCGCTCGGCGTGGCCGCGCTCGACTGAGGCGCGAATGTGAAACGCCAGATCCTCGGGAGGCACGAGTCCGATGGCCAGTTCGCCCGCATGTAACGTGATGTGCACCTTGGGATGGATTCCGTGCAAATAATCGAGCATGGCCATGTGCTCGTTGAAGTCATGGATAGGGACGTACCAGTCCTCGGGCATAACCAGATTCAGGCCCACAAATCGCGGATCAGACGAGGCCAGTTCGAAGCCGAGCAGAATCTGCGCGAACACTACTTCGTGCGGCAAACCGCGCAGCACCTGATAGAGATAGCGTACCGCCACCTCGCATCCCGGCGCGGCATCCGCGGTTCCGCACTTGAGAATTTCCTTGGCGCGGGCCTCATCGGCGGCGAGCCGCTTTCCGGCGTCCGCCGCAACATCTCTTAAGCCGGCGCCAAGCAGCGCGTCCCGCATCTTGGCCAGATCTGGATTCCACTCGACCTTGCCTGCGATTTGCGCCGCACCGCCGGCATCGGCGGTGTGCATGAATTCCACGTACTGCAGGTGATCCATTCCGGCGCGGTTCAAGGCGGCGGCAATTGCTTCCGCAGTGTGTGTACCCGCTGCGAGTCCGAACTTGTCGAATGTGGCAAAGAAATGATCGTGGCCTGACTCGTCACCCGGCTTCCAGTTGCGCATCGACCAGGCGTCGATCATCTGGTTGTAGAGCACGTGGTCGCCGTAAGCGCAACGGGCCGCTGGCTTGGCGGTGTAGTTTTCGCAGGAGTCGCAGGGCGGCGCCAGCAATCGCGAGGACGTACGGTCGACGCAGAGTCCACCGGAGGCCGCGAAATCAACCAGATCTTCGGCATAGATTGCGCCGGAAAGATGATTGTGCAGATCTCCACCTTTCGGCAGGTCGTGCACAAACGCCAATAGCAGCGGCGGTTGCTTGCGAATGGAGTCGAGATAGCGGGCGGTACGCTGCTCGAAACTCTGGGCAGTGGTCAGCGTGCTGAGCAGAATCAGCAGGACGCCGGTCAGGACCTTGCGCATGATTGGTGGCAATGTCGGTAGCAAGATCAACCTCCCAAGTTATCTTGGAGTCGGAAAGGAATTGTAATCTGTCGCGCGGCGCGGGGTTTACGAAAAAGTGAGAAATAGAGAATAGAGACACAGGCTGAGGAGTTGGCAGATCAACGTAGCCAGACGATTGCGCCGATGACGAAAGCGACGACAAACAGCGATGCGAGGACGTATTTGTTGGCGGCGAGCCAGGACTGGGGCTGCACAACCGAACTTAAGAAGGGAGCGGAGTCGTTGGCGGTCTCTGCCGTCGAGATTGCAGACGCTGGCGTTTCGGAAGTGTTCGCCGCCAAAGGTTGCGCCGCGATTGGTGCAGACGAGAGATCCTCAACCGTCGCGACCGCTGGAGCAGATCTGGCCGATTCACCGTTCACTTCGCCGACTGGAGCAGGAGTCAGAACTGAAACAGACATCTTCGACGCGGCAGGTTTGGGAACGCCGGGCGGTGCAGCCGCGGCCAGCGCTTCCAGCCCGTCGCTTCGTGAATTTTGGGAACTCTCATTCTGAGGCTGCGGCAGGCGTTGGCCGCGCCACTGCTTTTCCTCGCATTCCACGCAGAAGGTGCGCCCGGGCGATACGGGAAAACCGCAGGCCCCGCACTTCGGCAATTTTCTCAGCACTGGAGGCACAGTCATCGGTTCAGCGGGTTTCTCGCTGGCGTGCGAGTTGCCCTGAGCGCGCATTGTGGCCGACCAGAAGAGCGGCTTCGTAGTAGACGGTGCAGCTGCCGCTGCTTCTTTCGGAAGAACTTTCGGGACATATTTTGGCGGCGACGGAACTTCTTTCGATGCCGGAGCAGGATTCGCGACGGGTACCTGAGTGCGAGATCGACCTTGAGGCACGGCGGCGATTACGACTCGTCTTTTTTCTTCGGCAGCCAAATGATGACTCGGCGTGAAACCGAGCGCCGGAGCCTGCGCCGCGATGGCATGTTTCACGGCGGTCTCGACCATTTCGCTCAAGCGCTGAAGCGCAGAAACGTCGCGCTCATCGAAAGCATGCGGCTTTCCGGAAAAGAGTTCGAAGACGCCAAGAACCTGGCGATCGCCGATGATGGGCATGATCAGAACCGAGGCGATGCCCAACTGGCGGCAACCTTCGCGATTCACCCGCGGATCACGCGCGGCGTCGTCACAACGAAGAGACCGGCCGGTGCGGACGCTCTCACCCGAGAGTCCGTACTCCATGGAAAGCAACGACCCCAGTTCAGGCGCATTCAAACCGGCGCTGGCCCGGCAAAGCATGTCGGCATGCTCGCCGCGGCGCAGTGCAATGGCTGCGCCGCTGGCTCCGGTAATGTATTGGGCGCGATCGGCCAGCAACTGCAAGGCTGCGTCGAGGTCGCTCTGCGCGATTTCGGCGAGCGAGCGGCCGCCATCTTCGCCGGGAAAACGCGGAGTTTTTTCAGTAAACGTCTTTTCCGAAGCGAGGGTTGAGAGCAGGTTGGCAGCGGCGATTCCCGCGGAAACGCTTGCGGCTGAACCGGGGTCGAGAATCGCTTGCTGATCGGTCGTCGAAAAGTTCATGGCTGGCGTTCTGATCTTTCCCAGTCGTGGCCCAGCGGTGGTCCCAAGTCGCGGCCATTCTTGCCCCTCGGCGGGCCGCAAAGTCACTTAATTTTCAGAGTGCAATACTTTGCAGTCTCATCCGGCAGCGAGGATGGTGTCAAGATTTCCAAAACACGAAAGTGCTAGTCCTAGGGTGTCGAGTGAGGTTCGGGGGGAAAAGGCAGTTAGTAATTGGCAATTAGCAGCTAGCAATTGGCAGTTAGCGAATGTGGATAGTACCCCTGAAGTGCTCGTGACTACATTTTTCTCTCGCGCACGGCAGAGTTGGCGAGCTGGTTCGCTTCGGCATTGCTTTCGCGCGGGACGTGAGAGATTGAGAAATTCAGGGCGCGGGCCAGTTTGCGGCAGGTCCAGTGCAGTGAGTAGAGGCGCGCGCTGCGGCAGGTGTATTCTCCACTCATCTGGCGCACAACCACTTCCGAATCGGAGTATACGTGCAGGGTCTTAGCCTTGAGCGAGACCGCGCACTGCAGGGCTTCCATCAGCGCGACGTATTCGGCTACGTTGTTATCCTGGTGGCCGATCCATTTGGCGATCCGGATGGGACCGCTCTCGCAGCCGTCGATGATCACCCCAATGCCCGAGGGCCCAGGATTTCCCAGGGAACCACCGTCTACATAGGCCACGAGTTCCGACATCAGAGATTCTTCGCGCTGCTAATTAGCAAGATGCGCCGAGAATGGTTCTGCGTCAAGGTGAATATTTGCACAACTATATACTCGACATATGTTGGCTGACGAAGCACGATTTTGAAAAGCGAGAGGCTCAATCGTTGGGCCATTTAGGTCGTCACATGATACGAGTGTGTTGAGATCATATGGAACTAGGACGAGTTAAAGCCATCTTTCGTTACCCAGTGAAGTCAATGGCTGGTAAATCACTTGATGTTGCCAGGCTAAGTTGGCATGGCATTGAAGGGGATCGCAGATTCGCTTTCCGGCGGCTCAACGATAAGAGTGGAATCCCATGGCTGACCGCAAGCAAATTGCCGCAGTTGCTCCTCTATAAACCACTCAGGCTCGACGGCAACACTACCGAGGGATTGCCAACGCACATTCGTACGCCGGCAGGGAAAGAATACGAACTCCGAAGCGACGAACTTTGGGAGGAAATTTCGAACCTGTATGGCGGTGATGTTGAATTGATGAATCTCAGGCATGGCATCTTTGACGAAGCCTCCATTTCGGTAATCAGCCTGGGGACAGTGCATGGCATTGAGCGCGAATCGGGCCGGGGCCGGGACCTGGGCCTTCGCAGATTTCGACCAAACGTCGTGATCGAAACCAATAACGCTGAGCCGTTTGAGGAAGACCGATGGGTGGGCCAGACGTTGATGTTTGGCGAAGGGACTAGCAGGCCGGCCGTAGCGGTAACGATGAAGGACGAGCGATGTGTCATGGTCAATCTCGACCCGGACACGGCCGAGCCTGATTCAGAAGTGATGAAGGCGATTGTTCGCATGAACGGGAATTGCGCCGGCGTATACGGCACCGTGGTCAGGCCGGGCGACCTTCGAATCGGCCAAGTCGTGACCTTGGGTGGGTAGGACATGCCGCTGCACAGGCTACGCGGTCCAACGACTCCTTTGCGTCAAAAGACGCCAACAGCGTTAGTGAATCAAACCTGTGAGTTAGCGGAGTTTTTCCGTTGTAGAAGGCTGTGACATTTTCTGTGTAAAAGCAGTTCCGAATTAAGAGGCCTTATTAATAAACTCCGGCGTTGCAATGGTTTGTACATTTCGTTATTCACAGGACGAATTCCCCCCACTGCACTAATAGTTTGCGTTGACTTTTATGAACCCTCTGTTAGGGTTGCATCCGTTGACGGTTGAAAGGGACAGCGAAATAAACCTTGCTGACCCGAAGTAGACTGGGTGATCAGCTCAGCGGGGCAACCTGAGGAGCAGCCAAACCGCGCAAAACCGACGGCTCTGCGAGGGGCAGTTGGGGTTTGGGACTGTGAAAACAGTGATCGCATCAAGGGGCTGTGACGGTACATGCGTCCACGTTGTTGGCTCCCTCGCAGGAGGCGGCAGCTAGAGCATAACCAATGTCACGGCCCTTTCAATTTTTTCCCGCCTGTTTGGCTTCCGCTTGTTCCCCGAACTGCGATGCCCGATTTTTCGATGACGTGTTTTCGATTAGATCCGAGGCGGTTAATCTTCCGAAAACTCGCGCTTCACGCCGCGATTTCGCCCGCAATCATTTCGTCCACGTAACACCAGATCCAATCTTCCCCAGGTTCGATCAAACGTATCAAGGGATGCGTGGTGTGGTGGAAGTGTTTGGTGGCGTGCTTGTTCTTCGACGAATCGCAGCAGCCCACGTTTCCGCAGGTGAGACATAGGCGAAGGTGAACCCAGGTGTCGCCAAGTTTCACGCACTCCTCGCAGACGTGGGTGGTGGTGGTTCTGATCTTTATCTGATCCAGGTGCTTGCATTTCTTCGACATTCAGGCTCCTCGCAGGCGGCGCGCTTTGCTTGCGTCGTCATTTTATCGCGTAATCCCACTACTTCGCTCCGTTTCCGCGCTGCGTTCCTTATAATGGCATTTCTCATGTCAACGTTCGCGCCGGTAGAGGAACAACTCACTTATCTCAAGAAGGGCTCGGCGGAAATCATCCGCGAAGCCGACCTCCGCGCCAAATTGGAGAAGTCGCGCGCCAGTGGCAAGCCCCTACGCGTCAAGCTTGGCATGGACCCGACGGCTCCCGACCTGCACCTCGGCCACACCGTGGTGCTGCGCAAGCTCAAACACTTTCAGGATCTCGGCCACACCGCCATCTTTTTAATTGGCGATTTCACGGGGATGATTGGCGACCCCACGGGGCGCTCGGTGACGCGTCCTCCGCTGACCCGCGAGCAGATCGAGCAGAATGCCGAGACTTACAAAGCGCAAGTCTTCAAGATTCTCGATCCGCAGAAAACAGTTATCGACTTCAACCGGCGCTGGATGGGGCAGTTCAGCTCTGACGATTTCGTCCGGCTGATGGCGAAGTACACCGTCTCGCAACTGCTGGAGCGCGAGGATTTTCACCAGAGATTCAAGAACGAGAAGCCGATTTCAGTGCATGAGTTACTGTATCCGCTGGTGCAGGGATACGACTCGGTCGCGCTGGAAGCCGATGTTGAACTTGGTGGCACCGATCAGAAATTTAATCTGCTGGTGGGACGCGAGTTGCAGCGGAGTTACGGGCAGGAGTCTCAGGTGGTGCTGACTACACCGATTCTTGAAGGCCTCGACGGCGTGCAGAAAATGTCGAAGTCGCTGGGAAATGCGATCGGGATTCACGAAGCGCCGCTGGAAATCTACGGGAAGGTGATGAGCATCTCTGACGAAATGATGTGGAGATATTACGAGTTGCTGACGGATGTGCAGGTGGCCGAGATCGATAAAATAAGGCGGGAAACGCATCCGATGCAGGCGAAGAAAGAGTTGGCGCGGCGGATTGTGGCGGATTTTCATTCGGCAGAGGCGGCGGCGAAGGCGGGAGAGGATTGGGGGAAGCAGTTTCAGAAGAGTGAAACGCCGGAGGAATTGGAGAGCGTTGAGATTCGTCTCTCCGAGGTAGTTCCTGCGGAAGGTGGCGGCACCGCCAAGGTAATTGGTAATACAGGGGATTGGGATGTTGTTCGAATAGACAAACTGGTTCGCCTAGCGGGTCTGGCAGCATCGAACACCGAGGCGGCGAGTAAGCACAAACAGCGCGCTGTCAGTTTGGTCAGTATTGATGGTGAAGGTATTGAAATGCAACGGGAGTTAGTCGTGACGATACCTGTCAACCGAGACCTAGTTCTTCGTGTAGGGCGCAAAATGAAAAAGGTTCGTGTGATTTTCGACCGTCGTCATCAATAAATCGCCTGTGTAGGGACAGCCGCCCTCGGCTGTCCTGGCGAGCGCGCTCGCTAGGGGTTCCTTTTCAGTTTTCCTAATCTGGAATTGGGCAAGAATTTATTCAGTTCTAAAATCCTATCTCCCACAATTCCTACTAGACTTCAGGCAGAGCGGAGCTTCGCTCCGCGGACAGCCGAGGGCGGCTGTCCCTACACAGACCCATGCTGCAGGCTTTTTATCGGAGACGGCTTCCGCATCTTCAGTGCGATGACAGGCAGCACTTCGTAACATTTTGTACTGATCGTCGGTGGACTCTTCCGGAGCATGTCCGGCAGGTTGTGCTCGATTACTGTCTGCACGATCACGGGACCAAATTTGATCGACCCGAGCGGTAGGAAGTGGCAATGACCATGTAGGGACAGCCGCCCTCGGCTGTCCTGGCGAGCGCGCTCGCCAGGGGTTCTTTTCCAATTTTCCTAATCTGGAATTTGGGCAAGAATTTATTCAGTTCCCAAAATCCTATCTCCCACAATTCCCACTAGACTTCAGGCAGAGCGGAGCTTCGCTCCGCGGACAGCCGAGGGCGGCTGTCCCTACACAGACCCATGCTGCAGGCTTTTTATCGGAGACGGCTCCCGCATCTTCAGTGCGATGACAGGCAGCACTTTGTGACGTTTTGTACTGACCGTCGGTGGATTCTTCCGGAACGAGTGCGGTCTATTGTGCTGGAATGTTGTTTGCACGACAACGGAGCGAAATTCGATCTGCGGGTTGCGATCGTTATGCCGGATCATGTTCACATGATTTTCATGCCGCTGGTGAACCAGCAGGCAATGGAGATTTACTCGCTCGGTGAAATCATGGACGCGGTCAAAGGAGCTTCGGCTCACAGGGTGAACAAGGCGTTGGGGCGCAAAGGAACAGTTTGGCAGGCTGAATCGTTTGATCACGTGCTGAGATCTTCGGAGAGTCTGGATGCGAAGATTGCTTATCTGCTGGAGAATCCTGTTCGGGCTGGGCTGGTGAGCAACTGGACTGAGTATCCGTGGTTATGGAGAAAGGCGTTTGTGAATCCGTTTGCTTCTGCTTGAAGTCGTAGTAGCTTCCAAGAAAATGCGGAGCTTCGCTCCTGGACAGCTGGGGGCGGCCGTCCCTACATAGAATCTTCTATGCCGCAGGCTTTTTATCGTCTGCTTTCGCTGCTGAACTAGCATGGACTCTGCTACTCTCAACCGCGCACATGCGCGCCGCCGCAATCCTCGGGCTGGGATGTTCTCTGAAGAACCTTCAGCCCTTCCAAAGCGACGAGGCTGGCAAAGAAAAAGCAATCGAGTGGCGCGTCGGGCTGCCATCCGCTGCGGATCAGGCCGATGTCATCCTGATTTTCGGCGGCGACGGCACCATTCACCGCCATCTGAATCAATTGGTAAGGCTCGGCCTGCCTGTTCTGGTCGTGCCTGCCGGCAGTGGAAATGACTTTGCCCGTGCCCTGGGTTTGCGCAACGTGAAGGAGTCCATTGCGGCGTGGCGAAGCTTCCGGGCGAATCCAACCATGGCAGCGGCTAACGTCCACACGATCGATCTCGGAACCATTACTCCGCTGGAAAGTCCGAGCGAAACAGAACTTCGCACCTCGGCACACGGTACGAAGAATTATTTTTGCAGCGTGGCGAGTATCGGCCTCGACAGTGAGGTCGCACGCCGTGCCAACAACCTACCGCGCTGGCTGCGCGGACACGGAGGCTACACGCTGAGCCTGGTTCCCGCGCTGTTTCGCTTTGCCCCGTTTCCTATGAAGATTTTCGCGCAAGGGAGTAATGGCGCCTGGAGCATTCCCAGCGACCAGTCCACGACGCTGGCAGCTTTTGCCAACAGTGGAATCTACGGCAGCGGGATGAAAATCGCTCCGCGCGCGAAACTGGATGACGGCCAACTCGATATCTGTGTGATCGCCGGCATTGATCCCTTGAAGCTGGCGTGCCTGTTTCCTACGGTTTACTTTGGCGGCCATTTGAATATCCGGGCCGTAACTACTTCCAGGCCGCGCGCCTACGCGTGGAAACCGAAAGCCCGATCGAAGTCTATGCCGATGGAGAATGGGTTTGCCGCACTCCGATCGGAGTTGCAGTCGAACCAGGCGCTCTGAAAGTGATTGTTCCGAGTAATCCTTCCGAGTAATCGACGGCCGATTCGAAGATAATGCTGGCGGCATAAATTCAAACGCCTCCCGAGTTGGCTTGCATTGCCAACCCGGAAGGCGTTGAGTATTCAAAAAACTTAATGCTGCTACGGAACTAGTCGCCGGTTCCGCAGGTGCAAACACCCTTCTTGCTGCCATCCAACTGGATGCCGTAGCACTGGCCAGTTACACGCTTGAGCTCAGCCGCGCTGAGAGTGGCATCTTGCGAAGCCGTCTCAGTGACTGCAAAGCCGCCGTTCTGGATGTGAGTGCCCCACGAACGAATGCCAGCAACCGGGGTGACGCTAACCGGAAGCAGAGGGCAAGTGCCGCCCTTGGTTGGGGTGGAGATGATCTTGACCACGCCAGTCGTCAGGACGACGCCGGTCAACGGGTTGCCAGTCAGGTCGGTGTTCACCGAAAGTGTACGCAGACCATCGGGGCTCACCAAGCATTCGCAGCACTCGCTCAGTTCCTGGCTAGGATCGAACACGAAAATAGCGGCGCAAAGGCTGCCGCCTGCCGTGCCAGGGTTAGTGATGCGATAGGTTCCATCTGGAGCGCCAGCAGAGTTGGCGTTCGAGAAGTAATCAACTTTCAGAGTATCGGGTGGCTCCTGTGCCATCGCGACACCAGCACAGAGTGCCAGAGCCAACGTACAGACCACGAGCATTGTGATTCGACGCATTATTATCCTCCTGGAGATCACCTGCCAAGCTGGGGAGGGAGTGCTCGGCTATCTGGCGCATCGCCTGTGTGAATGCTAAATGCGCCTGCAAGTCCCCAAATGCACTAACCCTTTTTCACTAGCCCGCCAAAAGCCGCGCTGGACGCGGCATTCAGCGCGGTATGGGTCTTATTTCCCAGGAATTATGGTCCCCACTAGAGACTTTTTATTTTTTCGGCTTTGGGACATTGGAGCCGTGTTCTAAGCGCGGTGTTAAACTTCCCTATGCCCGAGCGACGATCCCACACCTTATTATGGATTCTGATTGGGGGAGGAGCTTTCTTCCTCTTTGTGCTGGCCGTGTTTTCCGTGGTTTACCTGACCCTGCACGCGGGTAGCAGTGAAACTTCCTTTGGCGGCTTCGGCGACCGCATCGGCGTGGTGGATCTGGACGGCGAAATTTTCTCTCCACAGCCCGTAGTTGGCCAACTCAAGAAGTTCGGCGACGACTCCTCGATTAAAGCGATCATCCTGCACGTGAATTCGCCGGGCGGCGGCGTGGCCGCTTCAGAGGAAATTTATCGCGAGGTCAAACGTGTTCGCGAGGAGAAAAAGAAAGTGGTAGTCGTGTCGATCGAAACCGTCGGAGCGAGCGGCGCTTACTACGTGGCATCGGCCTCCAACAAAATTTATGCCGACCGAGGCAGCGTGGTGGGCTCGATCGGCGTGATTGCCGAGTGGGTGAACTACGGCGAGTTGATGAAATGGGCCAAGCTCAAGAGTGTCGTTTTTAAGACTGGCGAATTTAAGGATACCGGTAATCCCTCCCGCGACCTGACCCCTGCGGAGCAGGCCTACTTGCAGTCGCTCATCGATAACATGTTCGGGCAGTTCATCAAAGCCGTGGCCGACGGCCGTGGCATGAAATTTGACGACGTGAAAGCCATTGCCAATGGCAAAGTGTGGACTGGCGAACAAGCCCTTTCGATGAAGCTGATCGACAACGTCGGCGACTTCGAGGCCGCGGTGAAGGACACGGCGAAATCGGTAGGCATCTCCGGGGAACCCACGCTGGTGCGCCCGGACAAAGATCGCAAAACTCTGCTCGACCTGATGCTTGGGGATGTTTCGCAATACCTGCCCAGCACGGAGAAGATGCTGGAGCGGCATGTTGGGTTTTACTATCTGTGGAGGTAGGGGAGCAGGTCTCGGGAATCAGGTATTAGGTCCTAGGTGATAGGTCTCAAGTTCCTGGAATCCGATTTCTAGCGAGCTGACCTCTGCACCGAGCCGGCCTCTTCGAACCAGTTGCTTCCCATTGAATGCCTTACACCTAAGACCCGAGACCTGAGACCGCTTTTCGCTCTACACTTGCGTCCAAGCCCTGAAATTTGAGAAGGTTAAGCAGGTCCCGGGGAGCCAAAGAGGGGAATATGACAAAAGCCGATCTCATTGATGAAGTCTCGCATCTGGCGGAACTCACGCGCAAAGACAGTGAAGTCATCGTGGAAACAATCTTTGACAGCGTCGTGCGTTCCCTGCGCGCGGGGGACAAAATTGAGATTCGCGGCTTCGGCAGCTTCCGCACTCGTCAGCGCAAACCCCGTATGGGGCGCAATCCCAAGACCGGCGAAAAGGTCGAAGTGCCCGCCAAGAAAATTCCTTTTTTCAAACCCAGCAAAGAATTAAAAGATTTGGTGAACGACAGCGTCGCCGATGTGGGCACGCCGCCTCCGGCAGCACCCTCTGCGCCTCCCGCGGCAACCCCGGCACAGTAGAGCGGGTCGGAATATGGAAATTGAGAGAGCTGAAGTCAGAATTGGGCGAAGTCTGTTTTGTTAATTCTTAACTTCGCACTTCGCTGCATTTTGACTTTTATTTTTCGTGCCCCTGCTCGCGGATTCCCACCACGCTCATCATGCGCCCCGTTCTTCCTTTTTCGGCGCGATAAGAAAACAAAAGATCGGTGCGGCAGTTCGTACAAAAAGGCGAGGCTTCGATGTTCTTCTCCGGAACTCCGGCAGCCAGCAGTTGCTGACGATTTGCCTCCACCAGGTCGAGAAAAATCTTCTTGGGCAAAACGCTGTGCCCCGGCGCGCGCGCCGTCAGAAACAACATGGGATATTTTTCGCGAACCGGGTCGGACTCCTCGACCTCGCGGAATAATTTCTCCGCGTACGCAAACTGAGACTCGAATTTCTCGCGCACTTCGTCACCCACTTCGTAGCAACAGCCGTGAATGCCGGGACCAATCGCCGCTTTCAGATCGCTCGGACGACTGCCAAAGCAGCGCCGCATTTCCCCCACACCTTTTTCAACAATGCGTTTCACCGTGCCCCGCCAACCCGCGTGGAACACGCCGACTGCGCGGTGCTTGGGATCGACCAGCATGATCGGCAGGCAATCGGCCGTTTGAATGCCGAGTAATAAGCCGGGAACGTTCGTGATCATCCCGTCGCCAACCAGCGGCGGTTCGTCGGCCCTATCGACTAGTCGAATAATGTCAGAGTGAATCTGCCGCAACGTAACTAGCGGCCACAGCTTGGAGTCAGCGCTGCGCTGATTTGTCCCGTCGGCTCTTGCTCCTAACGCACGCAGAAACTCAGCCCGGTTCCGTTCGACAAGAGCTTTGGAGTCATCTTTGGTGAATCCTAGATTGAGCGCATTACCGCCGTAAATACGCGAGAATCCTCCGGGGCGCGTAGAAAATCCGTGAACCAGCCAGGAAAATTCGCTCAGGTGGCTGCCACGAAGAATGTTTAGTTTGGCCTCGTTGACGGCCCGCTTCTGCATGCACTCATGTTATCCGAAGCAAGCTGGTCGAAAGAATGTGCGCGGGTCGGTAAAAGTATGCAGGTCAGCTAGGGAGGGGCCGTCGATTCGACCAGCGTTGTCGAATGCCAACCAGGAATTTTTCTTTGTCTTCGCGCATCATCCGGACCAGCGCTTGATTGCCGGTCTTTTCGTGCCCCGCCGCCCACAGCACCATCTCAGTGAGCACTGGTGCGAGATCGATTCCTTTCGCAGTCAACACGTATAACACTTTGCGCCCGTCTGTTGGGTCCGGTTCCGTCGCGACGATTCCATACTCGACCAGCTTGCGCAAGCGATCGGCGAGAATGTTTGTAGCAATGCCTTCGTAGCACTCCATGAATTCCTTGTAGGTCTGAAAGCCGCGCAGCATCATGTCGCGAACGATCAGCAGCGACCAGCGGTCCCCGAGCATCTCAACCGACGCGTTGAGCGGGCACTCCGACCGCCGCTTTCCTTTACGCTTCCCGGCCACATTCATTCGACTTCCAGACGTCACCACGCGTTTTTTGTCATCCAACGATTATTACTTGCAAATTGCAAGTGACATTTGCAATAATCTCACGCGCAGCCGCTGTTTTCAATCTCTAAGTCTGAACCCGAGATGTCAGACGGCTCAGTTGAATCGCAGGAGAAATCAATGAACCTCAAAATTGGCAAGACGATCAGGTGGGGAACCTTTGTGTTGGTTGCTGTGCTCAGCGTCGTGTGGCAGGGACAAGCAGCAGACACCAAAACGCCTTATCCCAGCATGGCTCCGATTGAGAAATATCTAATCGCAGATCGGAATGCCGAGATAGCCTTGGCGAGGACCGCCGCCCCGGTGGCGATATCGCGCGATGCCGAGGTTTTGGTCCTCGGGCAGAAGGGTTACGAGACCGCCATCAAAGGGAAGAACGGCTTTGTTTGCGCAGTGGAAAGATCGTGGGGGGCCGGCTTTGACGACCCTGAATTTTGGAATCCCAAAAATCGCTCTCCCATCTGCTTCAACCCGCCGGCCGCGCAATCCGTACTGCCCGTCTATCTGAACCGAACGAAAATGGTATTGGCCGGACTCCCGAAAGCTCAGATGATCGACCGTATCAAAGCGGCATTCGACAAGAAAGAGCTGCCCATGCCCGCGCCCGGCGCGATGTGCTACATGATGTCCAAGGAAGCGTACCTTACCGACTCCGGCAGTCACAACCTGGCCCATCTGATGTTTGAGGTTCCACGCATGGATGGCGCAGCCCTGGGCGCGGATCTTCCCAACTCCCCGGTGATAGTTGGGGCTCAGAACGGACCGGAGCCTATGACCGACATGATCGTTCCGGTGGGCAAGTGGTCGGATGGAACACCTGCACCGACGGACTGATGCTCCATCACTGATGCTTTATCAACGTGCACGAGAAAAATAAATGAAGCGAAAAACAGGCGAGACGATTGCGTGGAGAAGACCCTAGAGCTTCGTATACCGACGTTGTGAAGCCCGGATCTGATTCGCAGGGGGTAAAGAATTGCAAAAGATAACTCCGTTTTTATGGTTCGACGACAAGGCCGAAGAAGCGGCGAACTTTTACGTCTCTGTATTCAAGAATTCAAAGATTGGCAGCATCGCCCGATATGGCGATGCGGGGCCTGGACCGAAAGGGTCGGTCATGACGGTGAGTTTTGAGCTCGAAGGCCAACCATTCATCGCCTTGAACGGCGGGCCGCTCTATACCTTCTCGCCCGCGATATCCTTCTTCGTGGATTGCAAGACGCAGCAGGAAGTCGACGAACTTTGGGACAAGCTCACCGCCGGCGGAGGCGAGGTCGAGTGCGGATGGCTGAGAGACAAGTATGGCTTGTCGTAGCAAATTATCCCCACGGCTTTACTCGAACTCATGCAAGACAAAGATCCGGTGAAATCGCAAAGAGTATTCAAGGCCATGCTGCAGATGACCAAGATCGATATTGAAGGTTTGCAGCGGGCGTATCGCGGAGAATAGGCACAGGAGAAAAGAATATGGCTACCAGCACAGTCGAACATCCGAAGGTTGTGTCGCGGGCGGAATGGCTGGCCGCGCGCAGAGAACATCTCAAGCGGGAAAAAGAACTTACTCGCGCTTACGACGAACTGGCCCGGCAACGCCGTGAATTGCCGTGGATGAAGGTTGAAAAGAAATATGTTTTCGATGGACCGAATGGACAGGAGACCTTTGCCGATCTTTTCGGCGGACGCAGTCAACTCATCGTCAAACACTTCATGTTCGGTCCGGGATGGAAGGAGGGTTGCGTGGGCTGCTCTTTCGGCTCAGACCACGCTGAGGGAGCGGTCGTACACCTGGAAAATCATGATGTCTCCTACGTCGCCGTCTCCCGAGCGCCGTGGCCTGAGATCGAGCCATTCAAGAAGCGCATGGGCTGGCACTTCAAGTGGGTGTCCTCCTATGCGAACGACTTTAACTACGACTATCACGTGTCGTTCACGAAAGAGGACGCCGCAAAGGGGCAAGTGTTGTACAACCACGAAATGAACGACGTCCCCGGCGAGGAAGTGTCGGGCCTCAGCGTGTTTTACAAAGATGCCAGCGGCGATGTTTTCCACACTTACTCATGTTACGCGCGCGGCGACGAAAAAGCCGTCGGCGCTTACATGCTGCTCGACATGACTCCAAAGGGCCGCAATGAGACGGTGAACGGAAACCTTACCGACTGGGTCCGCCACCATGACCGATACGGCGTCGGTGGGCTTGTCGATATATCGGGGCGGTACCGGGAATCGAAGGGGGCGTAACAAAGTGCGATGAGCACAAAATAATGCGCAAGATAATCGTTTCCAATCTCGTGTCGCTGGATGGCTTTTTCGAGGGGCCGAATCAGGAACTAGATTGGTTCATCGTCGATGAAGAGTTTTTTTCGTATGCCAGGGAACTGCTGCGCACGGTCGATATTTTGCTCTTCGGCGCGAAGACGTATCAGCACATGGCGGCTTACTGGCCGTCGGCTCCGGCGGATGAAATTGCAGATAAGATGAATAATTTGCCGAAAATTGTCTTTTCCAAAACTCTGGAAAAAGTCGATTGGAATAATTCGAGGGTAATCCGCGACAATATTAAGGAGGAAGTCTCGAAATTGAAAGCTCAACCCGGCAAGGATATGGTTATCTTCGGCAGCGCCAGCCTCGCGTCATCGCTGTTACAAATGGGATTGATCGATGAATACCGGGTGATTCTGCAACCGGTTCTGATCGGGAAAGGCAGAGGACTGTTCGACGAAATCGAAGACAAGATGAGACTGAAACTGCAGGATACGAAGTTGCTGGCGTCTGGGGTCATCGTGCTCTACTACCAAAAGGCTTAGCGGCGGTATATTTTCAAGAATATTTTTCAAGACCGGGGCTGCAGCCATTTCGCAACAGGCAACTCAATCTCATAGTGATGATGATAAGGAGCGACGCATGAGTTCAGTCCGTGTTCTCGCGGGTACGCGCAAAGGCGCTTTCATACTGACCTCGGATGGAAAACGCGAGAAGTGGGAAGTCAGCGGCCCGCACCTCGCGGGCTGGGAGATCTACCACCTCAAAGGATCGCCTGCCGATTCCAACCGTCTTTACGCATCGCAATCGAGCGGCTGGTTTGGGCAAATTATTCAGCGCTCCGACGATGGCGGCAAGACCTGGCATCAGCCGGGGACTCCGGCGGGCGAACCAGTCGCTCCGGGCCCGCCGAAAAGCGAGAGCAACAAGTTCGCCTACGACGCGTCTTCCGAAGCGGGCAAACCGCTCACCACGCATCAGTGGTATGACGGAACGCAGCATCCATGGGAGTTCAAGCGGGTCTGGCATGTGGAGCCATCACTCACCGATTCGGATACGGTTTACGCAGGCGTAGAAGACGCAGCGTTATTTCGCTCCACTGACGGCGGACAGAATTGGCAGGAACTCCCCGGACTGCGCGGCCACGGCACGGGTCCGAATTGGCAGCCGGGCGCGGGCGGCATGTGCCTGCATACAATCATTCTCGATCCCAGCAATCCGGAGCGAATCTTCATCGCCATCTCGGCCGCGGGCGCTTTTCGCACCGACGATGGCGGGAAGAGTTGGAAGCCGATCAACAAGGGACTGTATTCGAAATACATTCCGAATTCTACGGCGGAAGTCGGCCACTGCGTGCACCATATTGCAATGAACCCGGAGCGTCCTGGCGTGCTCTTCATGCAGAAGCACTGGGACGTCATGCGCAGCGACGATGCCGGCGATTCCTGGCAGAAAATCAGCGGTAACCTGCCGACAGATTTCGGATTCGTGATCGACATACACGCCCACGAACCCGAGACGATATATGTCGTGCCGATTAAGAGCGACTCCGAGCATTACGTGCACGAAGGTAAGCTGCGCGTCTTCCGCAGCCGCACCGGCGGCAACGAATGGGAGCCGCTCACCAAGGGCCTGCCGCAGAAACATTGCTACGTCAATGTGCTGCGTGACGCCATGGCGGTCGATAACCTCGACGACTGCGGCATTTATTTCGGCACTAGTGGCGGCCAAGTCTATGCTTCAGCCGACGCTGGCGATAGCTGGAATCCGATTGTGCGGGATTTACCTGCGGTGCTTTCGGTAGAGGTGCAGACGCTGGAGTAATCCCAGATTTTTCGGCCGTCAGAAAATTCCATTGACGTTACCGGCAAAGCGCTCGCGCTGTTTTCCAGAGGCAGGAGCGTCTCGCGCATTAACAATCGGCGCGGGATCTTTGTCCGTTTCTTCGGAGAAGCGGCACGGTGGAACGCAGCGTCGTGCCGGAGTCGCTGGAGGAAATCTTAAAGTCGCCTCCCAATTCCTTCACGCGCTCGTGGATGCCAGCCAATCCCACGCCAGAACCTGTGCCGGTGCGCTGGAAGCGCTCCATTACGGTTCGCGGAAGTCCGTGGCCGAAATCTTGAATCTCGAGCGTCACGAGATGGGGCAGCCGCTCGAATTTCACTTCCACGCTTGAACTCGCAGAGTGGCGATGCGCGTTGGTCAAGCCTTCCTGCAGTGCGCGGAACAAAGCCAGCTCAACTACTTCAGGCATCCGATCAGGTTTCGATTTCCCGTCGGTTGGGCAATCGGGATGAGAAAAATTCGTTTTAATCTCCATCGCGGTGCGCTTGGAAAAGCCTTCGATAAACCAGTGCGCGGCAGCCTCGAAGCCCGCTTCGTCAAGCAGTGGCGGATGCAACAGATAAGACATGGTGCGAATGCTGGTGACGGCATGTTCCACCAGCTTCCGCGTTTCCTGCAGCATGGGCGCTGGCTTGCCTCCGATGTGGAGCAACGCGATGTCGAGGTTGATTTGCGCCGCCGCCAGCCACTGGCCGAGACCGTCGTGCAGTTCGCGGGCTATGCGCCTCCGTTCGTCGTCCTGCACTTGCATGATTTTTGCTGAGAGCCTGCGCAGCGCCAGGGTCCGCTTTTCCACGAGCGACTCGAGTTCGTCATGCGCCCGCTGCAGTTCGTCCTCCGCCCGCTCGCGCTCTTCCAGGTGGTCGCGGATTTCATACTGCCGCAGGCGCGAGCGTATCGCGGTGCGGACGCTACTGACCAACGTAGCCGGCCGCAGGGGACGCTCAATTAAAGTGATGTTGCCCATCGGCGTGCGCGAGCGAACCATCATCTCCGTATAGGGTGTGGTCGCGCCGCCTCCGGTGAGCACTATGATGGGAAAGTCCGACCATGCCGGCTGAGCCGCCACGCTTCGGCCGAGGCATTCGATGGCATCTTCATCGAGTGCTTCTTCCGCGACAATGGCAGCGCCCGCACCGCCGCCTACGCAGCGGGCAATCGCGGCGGCATCCGTCACTACATTGACCGGAATCCCAGAACGCAGCAGCACTTCGCGCACCAAAGCTCCATCCTTACCGAACGGAGCCAACACCAGCACGTGGTAGTCGCTATGCAGTAACGTGGTCATCGCCGTGTGGTTTAGTTCTCCTCGTTCCTCCAAGAATAATGGGCGTGCCGGTGAGGATGCCCTGAAAATCGCGGAGCGGCCGTCCGATGTGAATCCGATCCGGCCCCAACTTAAGTTCGCGGATGGTGTGCTCATGACTTCCGCTGCGCCGCTTAATCGTCGAGATGGCCTGCCGCACTTCTCCCTGCATCTCGAAGTAGCGCAGCAGCAGAATATTATCGGCGAGATAGCTAACGTCGACCGCGCTCTGCAGCGGCGACCCGATGGTGCCGGCCTGGGCCAGGACCATCAGCGTGAGCACGCCGCGATTGCTGAGATAGGCCAAAAGCTCATGAAGATGCACGGCCAGAAACTGCTCTCCGGGCATCGATTGCAAATATCCGTTCAGGCTGTCGAGCACAACCATACGGGCATTCTCATTCTCCACATGCTGCTGAACACTCGCGACCAACTCTCCCGGTGACATTTCGGCCGGATCGACGCGCTGGATGGTGATCTTACCGGTCGCCAAGTGCGGGCGAATGTCGATTCCAAGACCGGTTGCACGCGTAAGCAGAGTGTGCGGCGCCTCTTCAAACGAGAAAATCGCGCAGCTCTCTCCACGCCGGGCAGCCGTCGCCGCCCACTGCACTGCAATGCTGGTTTTGCCGCATCCTGCCGGACCAATCAGGAGAGTACTGGTACCGCGATCAAGGCCTCCACCGGTAAGGGCATCGAGCTCTGCGATGCCACTCGATACTGCCTCCGGCGGTTGTTCTGAACGCGTGTCAGCGGCGACCAAGCGCGGAAACACCACGACGCCTCCAGTTACGATTGAGTAATCGTGAAAGCCTTCGAGATACGCCGTGCCCCGCAGTTTAACGATCTCAATTTGCCGCCGCGTCTTGCCATATTCGCGAGGCACTTTGTCCATGCTGATCACGCCATGCACCACGCTGTGCAGTTGCAGGTCAGGATCGCGCAAGCTGCGGTCATCGAGCAGCAAGACCGTACACTTTTGCTCGGCCATAAAATCTTTCATCGCCAATATCTGGCGGCGGTAGCGCAAGGGATCCTTTGCCAGCATGCGCAGTTCGCTGAGCGCGTCAATCACCAGCCGGTCGGGCCGCACCCGCTGGATTTCTTTGACGATGCGCTGCATGCGGTCGTTGAGTTCGACTTCGGCGGGATGAAATACGGTGTACTGCTGTTCCGGCAGCAGGTCGTCCTCGTCGGGTAGCAATTCGACGATCTCAACGTCATCCAGCGGCATCCCGTGCGACGCCGCGGCATGAACGAGATCTTCCCGCGACTCCGAAAGTGTAAGGTAAAGAGTGCGCTCACCTTTGCTTACGCCCTCTCGCATGAATTGCACCGCCAGGGTTGTCTTCCCTGCCCCGGGATCGCCCTCCACCAGATAAATGCGGCCCTGTGGAAAACCGCCATGCAGAATAGCGTCCAACCCGGCGCATCCGCTGCTCGCGCGAAGGTCGGATTGCTGGTTCAGGTTTGTCTGGATTGCCCCGCTTGCCGCCGACAAGTTTCCTCCGGAATTTGAGCTGTTACCGCTGACCCACGAGAGCAGGCTTCGGCAGCCGCTCATATCCACTGTGACTCACATCAGACTTGATTGCAGCGAAAAGAGTTGCCAGCAATTAGAATGGCGGATTAAAGGTTGGATTTTGCCTCAGGTTATCACCGAAAGCAGTAGGGATTTTCCTGTAGAAGGCGAGCCTTCGAATTTTTGAAGACGAGTTTCTGAATCTGAATACGAGTTATTAATTTAATATGGTCCGCGTAATTCTCCCGCAGCACCTTCGAACTTTGGCGCACACCGGTCCAGAGGTTACGCTCGAGGTCGAGGCGCCAGTGACGCAGCGCTCCGTGCTCGACGCGCTTGAAGCTCGCTATCCAATGTTGCGCGGGACAATCCGCGACCACGCCACGCAGCAACGCCGTCCGTTCCTGCGCTTCTTTGCCTGCGAAGAGGATCTATCGCACGAATCTCCCGACGCGCAGCTGCCCGAGAGCGTTGCGTCGGGAGCGGAGGCGCTTCTGATCATAGGGGCGATTGCGGGAGGGCAGGGGTGTAGCAAAATCCCCCTCAATGCGTAATACCCCTCCTCCCGTTTGACCCTTCTTTTCCCGCGCCTGTAAGATCAAAGTTCATCACAGCTTGCTCAATTCCGCACCAATTGCTAGCTGCTAACTGCTGACCCATGCCGCACGAATTGCCGAAATCCTACGAGCCGGGCGCGATTGAAATGCGCTGGGCCGAGTACTGGGTCAAAGAGCGGCTTTTCTCCGCGCCCACGCCGCCGCCGGGCGAAACCAGGCCCGTGTTCACCATCCTGTTGCCGCCGCCCAATGTCACCGGGCGCCTGCACATGGGCCACATGCTCAACCAGACGCAGATGGACATCATCGCGCGCTGGCATCGCATGCGCGGCTTCATCACGCTCTGGCTGCCCGGCACCGACCACGCCTCCATCGCCACGCAAATGATGGTGGAGCGCCAGCTCGCCAGCGAAGGCATCAAGCGGCGCGACCTTGGCCGCGAAAAATTCATCGAGCGCGTGTGGTGCTGGAAGAAGCATTACGGTGGCGCGATTCTCGACCAGATGAAGCGCCTCGGCGCATCCGTCGACTGGGACCGCGAATATTTCACCATGGACGAAAATCTTTCCCGCGCCGTCCGCGAGGTTTTCGTTCGCCTGTATGAAGATGGCCTGATCTATCGCGGCAAGTACATCGTGAATTGGTGCCCGCGCTGCGGCACCGCGATCTCCGATCTCGAGGTGAAGCACGAAGACATTGCAGGAAAATTGTGGGAGATTCGCTATCCGGTAATCGGACAGCCGGGGGCGGCTGTCCCCACAGAATTTATCACCGTTGCGACCACGCGACCCGAGACAATGCTTGGCGACACGGCGATTGCCGTGAATGCGAAAGACGAACGCTACACGCATCTCCACGGCAAGAAAGTGTTGCTGCCGTTGATGAATCGCGAGATTCCCATCATCACCGACGAACTGGCGCAACCCGAGTTCGGCACCGGCGCGGTGAAGGTAACTCCGGCGCACGATCCCAACGATTTTCAGGCCGGACTGCGCCACAATCTTCCACAGATCGACGTGATGGACGAGCACGCACACATGAACGAGAATGCCGGCGTGTACGCCGGCCTCGACCGCTATAAGGCGCGCGCGCGAGTGCTGGAAGATTTGCAAGCCCAGGGATTCCTGGTCGGCGAAAAAGATTACACGCTCGGCATCGGCAAATGCGAGCGCTGCGGAACCGTCGTCGAGCCGCGCCTTTCCGCACAGTGGTTCGTGAAGATAAAGCCGCTGGCCGATCACGCCATCAAAGTGGTCGAAGAGGGCGAGATCACTATCGTTCCGGAAAACTTCAAACAGATGTACCTTAACTGGATGTACAACATCCACGACTGGTGCATCTCGCGGCAGTTGTGGTGGGGACATCGCATCCCCGCATGGCACTGCCAGGATTGCAATAAATTCATCGTTGCCCGCGAAGAGCCAGCGCAGTGCGCTTGCGGTGGCAAACTCGAACAAGACCCCGACGTGCTCGACACCTGGTTCTCGTCCGGGTTTTTGCCCTTCACCGCACTGGGCTGGCCCGAGAAAACTCGCGACCAGGAGGTTTTCTATCCCTCAACGCTACTGGTGACGGCGTACGAAATCCTTTTCTTGTGGGTTTCGCGAATGATCATGACCGGCTGCTACTTTATGAAGGATCACAAGCAGGATCCTGCGATCAAGCAGGCCAGCGGCTGGGCCGACAAGAAAGACGACAGCGTACCGTTTCGCCAGGTTTACATTCACGCTCTCGTGCGCGATGCCGAGCGCCAAAAAATGTCGAAGACCAAGGGCAACGTAATTGATCCTCTCGAAATCATTGAGCGCTTCGGCACCGATGCGACCCGCTTCACCCTGGCCGCCATGGCCGCCCCCGGCACTGACATCGCCTTCAGCGAGAGCCGCACCGAAGGCTACCGCGCCTTCGCCAACAAAATCTGGAACGCCGCCAGATTCATGTTCATGAATGTGGACCGCATCGAACCCGGCCTGAAACCGGCTGGCTTCGCATCGGCTCATGTGGGGACGGGCGCCTTCGCCCGGCCCGGCCAGGGCGAAGCCCGGCCGCAAGCCGGCATCGCAACCTGCACCCTCACCACTCTCGAAGACCGCTGGATTCTCTCCCGCTTCAATCGCGTAACCGCGGAAGTGAACGATGCTCTCGCTACCTACCGCTTCCACGAAGCCGCCAACCGCATCTACGATTTTTTCTGGGGCGAATTCTGCGACTGGTATCTCGAACTGATCAAACCGCGCCTGAACTTTGAAGAAGGCGCGGACAAGCCTCAAGCCCGCATCGCTTGCGCAAACCTGGTCAACCTGTTCGACGCCTCCTTGCGCCTGCTGCATCCCGTGATGCCATTTATCACCGAAGAGATTTGGCACGCGATGTACGAAGACCACCCTCCGCTACAATCGATTGCTCTCGCCGCGTACCCTCATGCCGATGAGAAGCAATACGATCTGAATGCCGAGACGGAAATGGCGATCCTGCAAGACTTGATTGTGAACGTTCGCAACGTGCGGGCAGAGTTGAAAGTCGAGCCCAAGGTTAAAGTCCCGATCGAAATCTTCGCCCACGAGCCGGCAATTCGCGCGATGATCGAGCAGAATCGCGCCGCTGTGGAGCGCCTGGCCAACGCTGAGAAAATTACATTTACGGACAATTCGCTGGCCAAGCAAGCCGGCGCACGCAGCACCGCACGCTTCGATGTCCACGTAATCTATGAAAGAAAGATCGACGTTGCCGCCGAGCGCGAACGTTTGACCAAAGAACTGGAGAAGCTCGAAAAAGAATTCGCCAACAACCAGAGGCAACTGGGCAACGAACAATTTCTGGCGAAAGCTCCGGCAAAAGTAGTCGAAGGCCTCCGCACGCGCGCCGAAGAACTAATCAGCCTGCGAGGAAAAATGAAGAGCCAGCTCGATGAACTGAAGTAACCAAAATGTAGGGACAGCCGCCCTCGGCTGTCCGTCGAGCGCAGCTCGACTTGGTTTCAGCACGGAAGCATGCGGGTCTTCGACCCGGGACAGCCGAGGGCGGCTGTCCCCACGGAAGCAGAACTGGCAAATGCCGATTTTTTATGGACTTTAACAGCCGCCGCATCACCGCAATCCTGGAGAACGCGCTGCTCGAAGACCGGGCCACGCGCGATGCCACCAGCTACGCCTGCATCGATCCCAATCAGCAGGCATCGGCCACCATTCTCGCCAAACAGGATTGCATTCTCGCCGGTATCGGCTGTGTCGCGCGCATTCTCGATGTCTACGCCGTGCTCGACGGCGCCGTTACTTCTTATTACGAAGTCACCACGCATCCCGAAATCTTTGACGGCGTGCGCCTGCACAAAGGCCAGTCCATCGCCGTGATCCGCCACAATGCACGCGTGATCCTATCCTGCGAGCGCGTGATTCTGAACTTCCTGCAGCGCATGAGCGGCATCGCAACCCTCACCCGTAAATTTGTCGAAGCCGTCTCAGGCACAAAGGCTCGCATTCTCGACACGCGCAAAACTGCGCCCGGCCTGCGCGTCATCGACAAATATGCGGTACGCTGCGGCGGCGGCCAGAATCATCGCCTCGATCTATCCGATGGCGTGCTCATCAAGAACAACCACATCGCGCTCGCCGGAGGAATCGTCCCGGTTCTCGATCGCGCCGTGCGCAACCGTCGCGGCTCGCAGCCCATCGAAGTAGAAGTGCGCACCATGGACGAACTGGAAGACGCGCTCGCCCACGGCGCCGAAGCGATTCTGCTCGACAACATGTCTCCCGAGGAAGTTCGCCGCGCCGTTGATCGCTGCGCCGCCCTGGCCGCCCAAACCAACGCCCGCCACATTCCTCTCGAGTGCTCCGGCGGAATTCGTCTGGAGAATGTTCGCGCCTACGCCGAGACCGGCGTCGATTTCATCTCCGTGGGCCTGCTAACGCACTCACCGCAAGCCGTCGACATGAGCCTGCGCGTCACTCCCGCCTAATCCGTTCGTCCAAATTCTCGCTGCGCCTAGCACTCCTGGTCGCGGTTTTGTGGCCTCCCGTACATCGCAAGTCTCCGTCTCAGGTTTTACCCGAGCTGTACTTTCGAGTGCTCCGGAACTTCGCGGGGCGCGCTACATTGATGGCAAAGGAGGCCCACCCTTATGACTTCCTGTTTTCGTCCCGCCGCAATCCTGTTCCTCGCAACGTTCGTCGTGAGCACCTCATCCGGAAGTGGAAGAGCTTCGCAGCGCGAAAATCTCGCCGCAACAAACGCCGGACCTCAGAGCAACGACAAAGCCACTCCCGGCACCACCAACGTCACCGTGACGCTCGACGTTCTCACCAACCGGCATCCCATCAGCCCGTATGTTTACGGTGGCGCGTATCCGCAGGATGCTCCCACCATCACCGACAGCGGGCTGACCGCGGTTCGCTGGGGTGGCGATTCCACCTCGACTTACAACTGGCAACTCTTCACCAACAACGCGGCCGCCGACTATTACTTCGAGGATTTCAACTACTCTGAAATCGGCGATGCCGATTCGACCAAATACATCGCCGACGTGAAAGCCGCAGGCAGCGCTCCCCTCATGACCATGCCGATGCTGCCCTGGGTCGCAAAAACCGCGGAAGGCTCAGGCAACGGCCACTGGAGCTTCTCCGTCGCGAAGTACGGCGCGCAATGCAGTGTCGATCCCTATAACACCGACGCGGGCGATGGCCTGAAGTCAGACTGCGTTACCGATCTCACCGCGAATCCAAACGACGCCTACTGGCCTCTGCTCGACCAGCCCGGCACCAACGATCCTCCCGGCAGCGTCTATCGCAATCAGTGGGCGGCCGCTCTGGCTACAGCATTCGGCAGCTCGCCTCATTTCTACGACATGGATAATGAAATCGACATCTGGGGCAGCACGCACCGCGATGTCCATCCCAATCCCTCCGCCTACGAGGAATTGCGCGACACCTATCGCGCGGAAGCCCAGGCCCTCAAAGGTTGGGACGCCAAAGCCGTCCGCTTCGGCCCCGTAAGTTGTTGCTGGTGGTTCTACTGGAACGGCGAAAACAACAATGATAAAGCCGCTCACGCCGGCGTCGACTTCCTGCCCTGGTGGCTGAACGAAGTTTATTGGCAGGACAAAATTGCCGGCACTCGCACCGTCGACGTCTTTGACATTCACGCCTATCCCGACGGTCCCAACACTTCCGGTTGGACGCAAGCGCAACTGCAGGCGCTATCAGCCCGCATCTATCGCGACTATTGGGATCCCACCTACGTGAGCGAGTCCGGCGACATCAACCAGGTTTGGACAACTTTTCTCCAACCCAACAAGACGATCCCATCCCGCCTGCCGCGCCTGCGCGCCATCGCCAACATGATTTATCCCGGCACTCCGTTAAGCGTCACCGAGTGGAACGCGTCCTTTGCCGGCGAATCCGATTTCTCCACCGCTCTCGCCGATGCCGATGCATATGGCATTCTCGGGCGTGAGCGCGCCTATCTGGCTTCGCGCTGGGTCGCGCCTCTTTCCGCCAATCCGAATTACTTCGCGCTCAAGCTCTACCGCAACTACGACGGTAAACACAGTGCATTCGCCACCACCTCGGTCTCCGCTGCCAACACCGGCGATCCCGATTTATTCAGCAGCTACGCTGCCCTGAATTCCACCGGAAAGATTCTGACCGTCATGATCCTCAACAAAGATCCCAACAACACCACGCAGGTGCAATTTACTGAAAATGGATTTACCCCGCAGCAAGTGACCACCTACACGCTCTCGTCGACGAATCCAACCAAGATTGTCGCGTCCACCACTCAGGCCTGGGCGTCAACGATGAACCTCGCACCCTACTCCGCCACCTTATTAGTCGTGAAAGGCACGTCGCAGCTACCCGGCGCAGAGTGGGATCTCAATCCCGATACCACTCAACTAGCCGCGGGTGCGAAAGTTATTCTCCATCCCAAACTTGTTTCCGGCTCGACCGCCGTAACTCTCGGGACTCCACAGTCCGATAGCGGCATCACGGTTCAGGTCACACAGCCCACTCTCAGCCCCGGCAAGCCGGCCAGCATCACCGTGACTGCCGGAACGACTCCAGGCTTCTATCACTACACAGTTCCCAGCGACGACAGCACCGGGGCAACCCAAACCCAGGGCGGATGGATTCTCGTCGGCAACCCTCCCGCATCGCTCAGCAAGACGGGCGATAAGCAGAAAGGCGCAGTGGGAACTCAGTTGAATCTCTTGGTGACTCTCAACCCCGGGCAGTCGGGCGGAAGTGCGTCAGGAGGAACAATCTTCTTCACCACCAGCGCCGGCTCGTTGTCCAGCCGCACCGTAGTAACAAACTCTTCGGGGACGGCAGCGGTCGTGCTTACCTTGCCTCAAACCCCCGGAGTCGTGCATGTTACGGCAGAAGGCCAGTACGCACTGGGGCATCCGGAGGCCACGTTCACCGAGACCGCCCAGTAGCTGCGGAGCTTTCGCAATCGCGCGAATTCGACTACTCTCGGCGATGGCACGGTTGCCGTCTCACACCGCGTTGTCATCCTGAGCGCAGCCGTTCTTCAGGCGGAGCGAAGGATCTCCAGTTTAACCAGCCCGGCGCGTAAGCCAAGCTCGCCACTACTTCCGCTTCAGATCAATCGCCGTGGGATGCTTCGGTTGATACAGCCCCAATCCCCCGCCGCTGGGCAGGCGGATCGTCGTCGTGATTCCCCACCGTTCGGTCTTCACCGGCGAACACTTCACTTTCTTCGCACTTAGTCGTTTGATTTCGGCATCGAGGTCGTCGCACAGCAGGTAGATCACGGCACCGAGCAGAGACTGGCCGTCGTCCGTCTCGTGACTGCCCGCCTTTTCGGCGGGATGAATCGCCGCCTCGGTGGGGGGCACCGCAAAAATCAGCCAGCCATGGCCCGCGTCAACCGACCGAAATCCTAGAACGTCGCGGAAGAACGCGCGGTCCACCTCTGCGTTTTCGCTGTTGAGCAGAATGTGAGTACCGATAATCATGCCGCCGAGTTTAGCAGCGCCGCGTGGCCAAGGGAAGGCTTGCGATTGTCGTTTCCCGCCGTTTGCAGCATAATCCCTCCATCAAGAACTCAGCCAAAACCCGTGCACCGCGAGCGTCCCGTTCTCCAGACTCGAAGCGAGCGTCGCCCACGAGAACCGCTGCCGCCGATCACAAACCGCAGCCCACCGATGTTCGCCTCGGACGCATCGTCCGTCTGCTAATGGAGAACGCCACGGTCGTCGTGAGCGGCACCAAGATCGCTCAGGAAATTTCCTCGAACCGCTCGGAAGTCTGGCGGCTCATTCAGCAGTTGCGCGGCCTTGGCGTCGATGTCGCTGGACATCTTGCTACCGGATACCAGCTGCGCTCGGTTCCGGATCTGCTGCTTCCGGAGATTCTCCGCCCGCTGCTTCGCGGCACGATCTTCGACGCTCACATTCATCACTTCTACAAAATTGGCTCGACCAATACAGCGGCCATGGCTGCCGCCGCCGACGGAGCCGCAGAAGGCAGCGTGTTCCTCGCTGAGGAACAAACTGCCGGCCGCGGCCGCGGAGCCCATACCTGGGACTCCGCGCGCTCGGCGGGCATTTATTGCTCGACCGTCCTTCGCCCTGCCTTGCCGCCCTCAGACGTATTGGTGCTGGCACTCGCAGCAGGATTAGCCGTGCGCACCGCGATCGTCGAAGTAAATGCGCGCGTCTCCATCGACCTGAAGTGGCCCAATGATGTCCTGATCGACGGCAGAAAAGTGTGCGGCATCCTCACCGAGATGAATGCCGAGGCTACGCGCGTTCGCCACATTGTCGCCGGCATTGGCATCAACGTGAACCAGGCGGACTTTTCCAAAGAATTGCAAAACGAAGCCACTTCACTACGAATTGCCACAGGCAGCGAATGGTCGCGCGTGGAACTGACCGCTGCTTTGTTAAAATCGCTCGACCGGGAATATCGCCAGTTCATCGAGCAACCCGGCGCACGCCAATCGATTCTGCGCCGCTTCGCGGAACACTCCTCGTGGGTGCGGGCAAAACAAGTTCGCATTGAGGAGAACGGCACGAAAGTCGAAGGAACGACGGAAGGCCTGGACGAACGCGGCTTCCTGCAAGTCCGCACCCCGCAGGGGTTGCAAACGGTTCTCAGTGGAACCGTGAGAGAAGTGAAAGAGGCAATTAGCCATTAGCAATTGGCAGTTAGCAATTCGCAGCTAGCGTCGATCTTTAGCAAACGCTCGAAGGCTATTTGCCAATTGCTAATGGCTAATTGCTGAGCACAGCTCTCCAAAATCATGCTCTTCGTCATCGATGTCGGCAATTCGAACACGGTCCTCGGAGTCTTCGCCCGGGCCGCGAAATCGCATCCCGACGAAGATGCCGGCAACGCCCCGCGCGACGCCTCTTCGCAAGAAGACGCTGCCCCGCGCTACGAGCGTCTCGTCGCTAACTGGCGAGTTGCCACCCGGCAGGGGAGCACCGTCGACGAATACGGGGTACTGTTCCGCAATCTATTTTCCATGGCGCGTCTCGAAGCTTCGGGCATTCAGGGCATCGTGATCTCGTCGGTAGTGCCGCCGCTCGATCCCGTCCTCCGGCAGGTGTGCGAGCGTTATTTCAACTCCAAGCCGCTCTTCATCGAGCCTGGCGTCAAAACCGGAATGCCGGTCCACTACGACAATCCCGCGGAGGTCGGCGCCGACCGCATCGTAAACGCCGTGGCTGCCTTCGAAAAATATGGTGGCCCCTGCGTGATCGTCGACTTCGGCACTGCGACCACCTTCGACTGCGTCTCCGCCAAAGGCGAGTACCTCGGTGGAATAATTTGTCCCGGCATCGGCATCTCTGCCGACGCGCTCTTTCAGCGCACCGCGCGCTTGCCCCGCGTCGAGATTCGTAAACCCGCGCGCGTGATTGGCACCAACACCGTGGGCAGTCTGCAGTCCGGCCTTTACTACGGCTACCTTGGCCTGGTCGATGGCATCCTCGAACTCCTCCTCGATGAACTTGGCAAAGAGACCACCGTGCTCGCGACCGGAGGCCTCGGCCCAATGATCGGCACCGGATCGAAGTACATCAAAACTGTGGACGATTTTCTAACCCTCGAAGGCCTACGCATTATCTGGGAGCGAAATGCCGCAGCTCGCGCCACCGCCGCGCCCAAAGCCGCGCCACTTGCACGCAAAATAAACAACGGCGGCCCGCGCAGCTCTTCCACTCCGCGCTCCACCCGCTGACCGCCGTGCCCGATCAAATTAATCACGATCAGCCAAATAATGATCGACTCAATTACTTCAACTACTTCACCGAAATCGAAGAACGATTTCTCCTCCGCCGCGGCGGAGGCCTGTTGCTCACCACGCTCGACTGGGCTCTGATCGAAACCTGGAAAGATGCGGGCATCCCTCTCGAGGCCGCGCTGCGCGGCATCGACTCAGCCTTCGATCACTATGATCAGCGTCCATCGAAATCGAAGAAGGTGAACAGTCTGGCCTACTGCTCGCAGGAAGTCCTGGCCGCGGCCGAGGATATGAAAGAAGCTGCCGTAGGCGTCGCGAATTCCAGCAGCGAATCCCCAGCCTCAAGCAAATCGCGCGCCGCGCAGGGATTTGAGCCGCAAACCATCGCCGCCTTCCTGCGCCGCAACGCCGATCTTCTATCCGCGGCGAAGCTTCCTCATGCTTCAGGAATTTCCCTGCAGCCCATCGCGCAGGATTCCGTCACAACCCTGCGAAAATTAGCTCAAGAAATCGAACCCGCGCAAACAACTTCAAAGCTGGAGGACTTGGAACGGCACCTCACCGTACTGGAGGAAAAACTCTTTGCCGCCCTGCTGGCTGCGACACCGGATCAGGAAATCGTCGACGTGCGCGCCCAAGCCGATCATGAACTCGCTCCCTACCGCCGCAAAATGGCGGCAGCCCAGATCGACCAACTGCAAAAACAGTACGTCCACAAACGGCTCCTGGAAAAATACAATCTACCGCGCCTGAGCCTGTTTTACATGTGAGCCATGCCCCGCACCAACCCATGACCCATACCTTCGACGCACTCATTCTCGGAGGAGGCGCCGCCGGACTCATGTGCGCCATCGAGGCCGGCAAGCGCGGCCGCCGCGTCGCCGTGCTCGAACACGCTGATCGTCTCGGAAAAAAAATCTTGATCTCCGGCGGCGGACGCTGTAACTTCACTAACCTCCATTGCCAGCCAGAAAATTTCCTCTCCTCGAACCCACATTTCGCCAAGTCCGCGTTAGCCCGCTACACTCCCGCCGATTTCGTTGCGCTGGTAGAAAAACATCGCATTGCCTATCACGAGAAAACCTTGGGCCAGCTTTTCTGCGATCGCTCCGCGCGCGACATCCTCGCCGTGCTCGAAGCCGAATGCCGCGACGTCGGTGTGAGCATTTTTCTTTGTACAAAGATTCGCCAGGTCGTCCGCACTCAAGAGAAGGAGTTCGTCATCCGCGCCACTCCCGATGAGTTTCGCGCCCCAACGCTCGTTGTCGCCACCGGAGGCCTTTCCATCCCAAAGATCGGAGCTACGGCACTGGGCTACGACATCGCCCGGCAATTCGGTATCGCCATCCGTCCACCGTGGCCTGCATTGGTTCCGTTAATTCTGAGTCCCGAAGATCGTTCCCGATACTGCGACCTCGCCGGCGTCTCCACCGAGATCGTCGCCTCCTGCGCCGGTCAGCAATTTCGCGAGAAGATGTTGATCACGCACCGCGGCTTAAGCGGTCCGGCAATCCTGCAGGCGTCGTCGTATTGGGAGAAGTCCCAGCCCATCGTCATCGATCTCGCGCCCGGCCTCGAACTGACCGCAGCATTTCGCGAAAGCTCAAGAACGACGCCAACGGCGCCGGCACCGCGAACCCTCGCCAGGCTCCGCGCAGAGTTGCGAAAGTTTCTTCCTCATCGCCTCGCCGACCGCTGGCTCGATCTTCACGCCCCAACTTCCTGGACAAATCAAGCCCTCGCCGAATTCGAGACCAAGCTGCATGCCTGGGCAATTTCGCCGGCCGGAACCGAAGGCTACCAGAAAGCCGAGGTGACCGCGGGTGGCGTCGACACCGCCGAACTTTCCGCGAAAACCATGGAAAGCCGCAAGATCCCAGGCCTCTATTTCATCGGCGAAGTCGTGGACGTGACCGGCCAGCTCGGCGGGTTCAACTTTCAGTGGGCCTGGTCCTCCGGCGCGGCAGCTGGACGATCCCTATAAGGCGACCTCAATATCCCTCCGCCTTTCCCGTTTCGGGAGCACACCCTGCCAAAAAAGGAAATTCTGCCGCAACTCCTTTGAGTCTCCCGTTATAAATAAATCAGCGGTCCAAATCACAGCGGAGTAACTTTCTATGAAGCTACCCGACGAACCGGAGGGCTGGCATCGGCTGCGCGCCATGGCGAAACGCGCGCCGGACCCCCACACCCTCGCTCTGATCATTGAACAACTAAATCGTCTCCTGGATGAACACGAAAGGAAAACGGCAATCCGACCACACGACGCTCTGGATGAACCAATAAGAACTCCGCAATCACGTTGGAAGTACAAGGACAGTAAGACTGAGCGCAGCTCCATCTAGGAAAGGCGGAGGCGCCCATGCGAGGGCCGCCAGAGGCTCTCATGGGACAATCGAAGCCATGTAGGGACAGCCGCCCCCGGCTGTCCAGTCGAGCGAAGCTCGACTCGCTTCTCCTCGCAAGCTCCTCAGACCCTGGTGTCGCGGCTGCCTAGCCCGTCCTCCCCGTCGGACTCGCGCACGTGCCCACCAATCTGTGTACAATTCGACTGCTTTCCAAGTTCGAGAAAGAAAATCCGCTTTCCAGTCTGCTGTGTGACCGAGGAGGTCAACATGAAGAGACTTAAGAACTCGAAGCTCACCCTGTTGGTTTTGCTAGCTGTTGGGATGTCCGGAATTGCGGCGGCCCAGGAAACACCTGCCGAACACATGCCACCCAAAGTGCTGACGATTACGCGGGAGTATACCAAGCCGGGTAAGGCGGGCACCGCTCACGAAAAAACCGAAAGCGCCTTCGTGCAAGCGATGATCAACGCAAAATGGCCGACTCACTATCTTGCCGTGGAGTCTCTCTCCGGCAAGAATCGCGCTCTTTTTCTCACTGGCTACGAATCGTTCGCCGACTGGGAAAAGGATCAGAAAGCCACAGAGAAAAATACCACTCTCTCAGCCGCCCTCGATCGCGCCTGGGCCGCGGACGGCGACCTTCTCAGCGAGACCGATTCCACTGCGCTCGTATTTCGCCCGGATTACAGCCTGCGCCCAGCAGTCGACATCCCTTACATGCGCTATTTCGAAATCTCCCTCTATCAGGTGCGTCACGGACATGACAAAGAATGGGACGAAATCGTAAAACTGGTCACGGCCGCCTACCAGAAAATTCCCGACACCCACTGGGCCACCTACTCCGTCGTCTACGGATTGCAGGACAATACCTACGTGATCTTCAACCCAATGAAATCCGCCGAAGAGATCGACAAAGGCGTAATGCAAGGGAAGGGTTTTGAAGAGGCCATGGGTGAATCCGGCATGAAGAAGCTCAACGAACTTTCCGCCACGGCAATCGAGGCCAGCCAAACCAATCTCTTCGCCTTTAACCCGCGCATGAGCTACCCGTCCGACGAGTGGATCAAAGCCGATCCGGATTTCTGGAAGCCCAAAGCCGCTCACATGGCCTCCAGGAAACCCGCCGAAAAGCCGGCAGACAGCCACTAGGTTCGAACTCAGAGAATATGACAAAGCCCTCCGGAAATCGGAGGGCTTTTTTGTCGAGACACTCATGTAGGGACAGCCGCCCTCGGCTGTCCGTCGAGCGAAGCTCGACTCGCCTCTCCTCGAAAGCTGCAAACCCGCCGTCCCTCAATCTCCCCATGCCGTAGAATCAACTCTTGCTCCTAACCATCGAAAAGCTCATCTACGGCGGCGACGGACTCGCGCGTCTTCCCGCCGCGCCATCCCCTAATCAAGACCGCAGCCGCGGCAAGGCCGTCTTCGTTCCCTTTGTTCTCGCCGGCGAAAAAATCGACGCCGCCATCACCGAAGAAAAAACCGGCTTCGCCCGCGCCCAAGCCACCGCAATCGTGGAGCCTTCCCCTCACCGCATCCCGCCGCCCTGCCCGCATTTCGCCCACTGCGGCGGATGCCACTATCAGCACTCTGACTACAACCATCAACTCGAGATCAAGAAAGAGATCCTGCGCGAGAACCTGCGCCGCATCGCCAAGCTCGAACTTCCCTGCGAGATTCAGGTGCATCCGTCTCCGCCCTGGAATTACCGCAATCGCTCGCGCCTGCAGGTGCACACTCGCCCAGACTTCGCCGTCGGATATTTCAAATTCGCTTCGCATGAACTTCTACCGGTCGAAGAGTGTCCCATCAGTTCGCCCCTGATCAATCGCGGCATCGCCGCGCTCTGGCACTCGGGACGCGCCGGCAACGCCGTCGAAGGCGTGCGCGAAGTCGAATTTTTTGCCAACGGCGACGACACGCGCCTGCTGCTCGAATTCCTCTGCGCTCCCGAAGCTCGACGCGCCGCCGTGCGCGCCTGGGCCGAAGATCTCTGCACAGCCATGCCGGAGATCGCGGGCATCGTCGCCTTTCGCGAGCCGCAAAAAGGCGTCTACGAGCCCCTCGTCGCAGTCAGGGAATCTGCGTTGACCTATCAGACGCGCGGTCATTCCTACCGCGTCAGCGCGGGTGCATTCTTCCAGACCAACCGTTTTCTGGTCGATGAGCTGATCGAAATCGTTGCGGCGGACCGCTTCGGAGAGCTTGCCCTCGATCTCTACGCCGGCGTTGGCCTGTTTTCCACAGCCCTGGCATGTAATTTCCGTCACGTGATTTCCGTAGAGTCGTCACAGACAGCCGCCGGCGATCTTCAATACAATCTGCCTGTCAATGGAAAGGTGGTTGCCGCTGAAGTCGAGCAGTACCTCAATATAGGAAGGGCGGCGGGTTTAGCCTGTGTTGGTGCAGATCGTGAAGGAGCGCGCGGATCGTCCGCGCAGTCTCGCGGCGACGGGAAAAAACGTCAGGTCGGGAATGGCGCAGTCCTCCCCCAGTTGCCCCATCCCGACCTTATCGTGGTGGACCCACCCCGAAGCGGTTTAGGAGATCTCGTGGCGCGGGCGCTATCGAATCTTGGTGCGCCTCGCGTGACCTATGTCTCCTGCGATCCGGCCACGCTCGCCCGTGACCTGGTTCCGCTACTCGCTGCAAGCTATCGTGTCGAGGAAGCGCACTTGGTCGACTTGTTTCCCCAAACCTACCACCTAGAAATCGTGCTCCACTTAGTCCGCTGACAGATTCGTAGTGGCGCGCACGGCGATAAGCTTTGAGGGGTGGCGCTTTGTTTTGTCGGGGCAGCTTTGTTTTGAAAGGGCGCGGCTTCAGCCGCGCGTATTCCCGCCGATCAATTGCTGGCTTTAGCCGCTAGGGTGAATCAAACAGACCAACGAATGCCGCCTTTGTCCTCCATCAATAACCCGTCCCCGCCCACCCCACCCAAATTCCAACTCAAGCCCACCCGCCAACCCATGCTCTGGGCCGCCCTCGCCTATTCCATCGGAATCGTCGCCGGAACCTACGCGTGGCGCCCCGCGTCCTGGTGGCTCGCCGCCGGAACTGCCTTTTTCGCCGCCGGCCTCTACTTCGTTAGAAAACAAAAGAGAAAATATCTAAGCGCGGCCCTGGCTCTAGGCGCATTCTTCCTTGCCGGCGCACTCCATATCCAATTGCGAGGCTCAGCCAATCAACCGGACACGAGCCTTGAACCCTTCGCCGATGGCCAGCCCGTCGACATCACCGCGCACGCCATCACAGAGGCCAAGCTAAAAGAAACCGCTCCAGACGAACTCCGGCAAACTCTCGACCTCGAAACCGAACAGCTTCTCCTGCCTGACGGCACGGTAATTCCCGCGCACGCCGGAATCCGCCTCAGCATTTACAGCACCCGCGAAGCGCCATCAAACCCATCCCCGTCCGCCATGCGCCTCTTCCACTACGGCGAACGCATCCGCCTTCCCGTCAAATTAAAGTTGCCCCGCAACTTCCGCAATCCTGGAGCCTTCGACTATCAAGGCTACCTCGCTGCCCACGGCATCGCCGCGCTGGGCTCGGCGAAAGTCGAAGACGTTCAGCTACTCCCCGGCTTCCTCGGCAGCCGCCTCGAACTCTTCCGCGCTCGCGTTCACGCCAGCATCATCGCCCAAGTCCACGCGCTCTGGCCCCCGCCCCAGGCCGCACTCATTGACGCCATGGTCATCGGCGAAGACGCTTTCATCGATCGCGACACCCGAGTCGATTTCCAGCGCTCCGGCACCTATCACATTCTCGTGGTCTCAGGTATGAACGTCACCATCCTCGCCTTCGTCGTTTTCTGGACCCTTCGCCGCCTGCGCCTTAACGAAATCTCCGCCACCCTTCTCACAATTTTCTTCTGCGTCCTGTACGCGCTTCTCACCGAAGTTGGCGCTCCCGTATGGCGCGCCACTCTCATGTGTGCCATCTACCTCGGCACTCGCCTGCTCTACCGCGACCGCTCGATGCTCAATGCGCTCGGCATCGCAGCCCTCGCCTTGCTCGTATTCGATCCCCGCCAGCTCTTCACCGCCAGCTTTCAGATGACATTCGTCTGCATTCTCATCGTCGCTGCCATCGGCCTGCCGCTCGTCGAGCGCACTTCGCAGCTCTATCGCCACTCCCTCGCTCACTGGGATTCCGACGACTACGGAGGACTGCTCCTTCCGCGCGTCGCCCAGTTCCGCCTCGATCTCCGCTTGATCGCCGGGCGCTTCGCGCGTTTTATCGGCCAGCCTCTCTCCTTCAAAATGACCCGCGGCGCGACAATCACTTGTCTGCGCATTTTCGAACTATTGTTGGTATCGGCCGTAATGCAGATAGGCCTCGCCCTGCCCATGGCCTATTACTTTCATCGCGCCACCACCATCGGCTTGCCCGCGAACGTCGCAATCGTTCCGCTCACGCAACTTCTCATGCCGGCCGCCGTCTTCACCGCAGCCTTGGGATATCTTTCTCCCTTGCTCGCAAAACTTCCTGCTCTCCCCGCCCTCTTCGCAGTGAAAGCCATAACCGGCACCGTGCACGGCCTAGGAGGCCTACAACTCGCCGACCTGCGCGTAGCCACTCCGTCATTACCGATGATCGTCGCCGCAGCAGCAGCTTTGATTCTCGCCATGCTATGTGCACGCTGCCGCGCTCTGCTCGCGCTCGCCGGATTGCTCTCGTTGCTCGCCGCCTCTCTCGCACTGGCCTTCGTCCCTCCCAAACCACAAACCCATCCCGGAGTTCTTGAGGTCACTTCCATCGACGTAGGCGAAGGCGATTCCATCCTCCTAGTCACCCCGCAGGGCCGAACTCTGCTTATCGATGCCGGCGGCCCCACCTGGGGCACAAGTACGCAACTCGACTTCGGCGAAGATGTCGTCGCCCCTTATCTATGGATGCGCCGCATCTCCCACCTCGACGCCGTCGTCATCTCCCACGGCCACTCCGACCACATCGGAGGCATGTCCGCCGTCCTCAAAGATTTCCACCCCAAGGAATTATGGATAGGCCTGCTGCCGCCGAGCCGCGAACTCGATCACCTAATCGCCGAGGCGCACGAACTCGGAATCAAAGTCGTGCGCCATTGGGAAGGAGATGAATTCGAATTAGGCGGCGCGAAAGTAGAAGTGCTTTTTCCGCCCCAAGACTGGCTCGTCGGCCTCGCGCCCAAGAACAACGACTCGATGGTCCTGCACGTCAGCTACGGAGCCACTTCGGTCCTGCTCGAAGGCGATGCCGAAAAAGCCGTCGAACGCCGCATCGCTATTGTTCATCATCCCCACGCCGACCTGTTAAAAGTTGGCCATCACGGCAGTTCGACCTCTACCACGGCCGAGATCCTGGAAAGCGTACAGCCCAGCGTAGCCGTAATCTCCGTCGGCTTCCGCAACTCCTACGGCCTGCCCAAAGAAGACGTGCTTGCCCGCTTGCAGGCTTCGAAAATTCACGTCTACCGCACTGACGTCAACGGCGCTGTAACTTTCTACCTTGACGGCCACTCTCTAACGTCAATGCAGCCAGACATTCCCTAAGCACTGGATATTCAGCAATGCCAGACTCGCTAGGGAGAAGAACGGTAGAGCAGGCCTTCAGGCCTGCGTCAAGACCATCACAAACCGGTCGGGCTTTTAGCCCCTAAGATACTTACTTTCTCGGATTGCGCGGAAAATCAACTCTTGGTCTCATCATCGCCCGCATCATCCGCAACCCCCTGTCGCGACTCCGCGATCAAACTCCGAGCCCGCTCCTCATCCTCTTCTCGCACCAGAATAATCATCCCACCCAGCCCCGGAAACGCATCCTGCAGCAGGCTCGACGACTTCAAATCGTTATCGATCCCCGCCGAATCCAGCAAGCCCTTCACCACCATCGCTTCCGACTCCTGCTCGCTGTCAAACACTTTCACCAACTTCTCATTCGGATCAGGACGCGGCTCAGCCACCTTGGCCTCTTCTGCCATAATTTCTCCATTCCAGAAGCCGGGATCGTAGCCCAGCCTACTCCCGTGATTCTAACTCTTCCCCAGACTCTGCAAATACCACGCCCCATGTGGGAACGTCCGAATCCCATAGCAAAAACAGAAGTATCCCCGCACATATGGGAACGAGCACGGCCCATGTGGGGACAGCCGCCCTCGGCTGTCCGGCGGCCCAGGTTTATCGGGCCGCCTGTTTTGAACTCACCACAGCCTCCACCCCTCACTTCCGGCTCTTTGCTTTCCCTCCAAACTGGAGCACAATGCTTGAAACCACCGCAACGTCGACCGGCGCGGGATCATCCAAAGATCAGACTGTGGGCGAACAGAAGTTGGGGCAGAAGGGACCAGTATGACGATTGGGGAACCAGCGAATCATGAGAAAAATCCACTTCTCGCAGCACCACGAACCGAAGAACAGGAAACTCTGGACGAAGCCCGCCGCATCCGCCGCCTTCAGATCATGATGAGCATGGTCTCTTCCGTCATCAGCCAGGATCCCAGCCTCACCGTTGAACAAGCCTCGGAACTAGCCGCCGGAGCCAAGCGCGCCGCTCTCGCCATGTTCCCCGACAAAGAGCTGGCCTACGATCTCCTCTACAAACCCCGACTCCAACGCCTAATGCGCGAACGCTTCCGCCTACAGTAGCCAAGATGCTCATGTAGGGGCGGCCGCCCTCGGCCGTCCAGCGGCCCAGGTTCATCGGGCCGCAGTGGGGTTGACTTCTCTCGAATTGACGCTCGAGTCGTCACAAAACCCCTACTCATCCACCACCGGATTCCTCAGCGTCCCCACTCCCTCCACGCTGATCTCCATCACATCTCCCGCCACCACCGGCCCCACTCCCTTCGGCGTTCCCGTAGCGATCAGATCTCCCGGGAAAAGCGTCATGACCTCCGCCGTATGTCGAATCACCACGTCGAGCGGAAAGATAAAATCCCGCGTATTCCCCGACTGCTTCACTTCTCCATTCACCCGCGTCTCCACCCCAACCCCCGCCCACGGATCAAGCCCGTCCACCACCACCGGACCCACCGGACAAAACGTGTCAAAGCTTTTCGCCCGCGTCCATTGCCCGTCTTTCACCTGCAGGTCGCGTGTGGTCACATCATTCAGGCACGTGTAGCCAAGAATATATTGCCGCACATCCTCGTCAGCTGCCGGATGGTAGCAAGTCTTCCCAATCACCACGCACAGCTCGGCTTCATAATCGACGCGGTTCGAAATCTTCGGCCGTCGCACCGTTCCCCCCGGAGCCAGCAGCGCGGAATTCGGCTTCAAAAACAGCAGCGGCTCGGTAGGGATGTCGTGCCCCAACTCCTCCGCGTGCTCCTTATAATTCCGCCCAACGCAAACAATCTTCGACGGCCGCACTGGCGGAAGCAACTCTGCCTCTTCCAGCGCAATCGGATCGATCCGCCGCGTTCGCAAACCTTCCACGTCGCCGTCGGATTCCTCGGGGGGTGTAAGCAAAATTCGCAAAATCGAATCGCGTCCGGCCACGCTCTCGACCAGTCCATACTGCGCCTGGCCATTCAGTTGAAATCGACAATATTTCATCGCTATCTATCTAAACACGCCCAACCGAAATCCGCCGAAACTTTTTTCAAGAACGTGTCGATCACTTCGATCATTTCGATTTTGATGTCATCCTGAGCGGAGCCGCTTTTCAGGCGAAGCGAAGGATCTCCCGCTCCACCGCCCTCGAGCCTCAGCCTCACGGCACCCGCTCGCTATTATCCTCCGACCGCGCACTCTCATTCCCGCGCTGATCCACCGCCGACACGGAATAAAAATAATTCTTTCCCGCCTCAAGCTTCATATCGCGATAAGCCGGGGTCTTCACCAATTCCGAATTCACCTTCACCGCCGCCCCGCCTGCTTCATGGCGATAAACGTTATATCCGTCCAGGTCGGTGTCCCTCACAGGCGTCCAGATCAAATCGATGAACCGCTCTTGTCCCGGCCCGGAAAATACCGCCTGCAAACCCGATGGAACCGCCGGCGGAAAGACATCGTGCGCGAATACTTTGATCTCCGCCGTGTCATCGCCATCGATCGAAATAGCATTCATCCCAGCCTCTGCGACCGCCGTGAAAGTTTCGGCGTGATAGTAGTAACTCTGCTCCCACTCAAAATTCTGATCGGTCAGCGACAGCTTCGTTTCGGCTTCTGCGTTCACCTCACCCACCAATATCCGCTGGCCACCCTCGTCCCGCCGGTAGACACGATACCCGTAGCGAATCGAATTCGCAGACGACTGCAGCAACACTCCGGTCGTCCAGCTCAACTCCACCCCCTGCCCCGTAACCCGCGCCCTGAAATCCGTCGGAGGAGGCAGAGTCTCTGCCAGAGATACTCGCACCTCATTCGATAATCCAGCCGCGCGTCCGTGCAGGTTAAAAACTTCAATGGCGTATGTCGCCGAACCTGGAATCTTCGCTCGCTGCAACTCAACCGGCAGCGTATCGACATAGCTCGCCGTCAACTTTTTCCCGCCCGCTTCCTTCTTCGCAAAGTCCGCCGGCGGCGCAACCTCGCCGACACCTGTTCCACACTGCTTGAGAGTCGCTTCCAAACTGCGGCACACTCGAGTGTTTCCCAAGTACCGCACCCTCTGCCGCTCTGTAGTTCGCGCCGGAATCGTCCAGGTCAGCGTAACCTTCTCGCCTTTTCTCGCCGCCTTTAGATCGGATGGTGCTCGCGGCAGCTCCAACTCCGGCGGCAGCGGCGGACCAATCGACGCACACCCCGCCAATCCCCAAATCCCGACCATCGCCAGCAACAACTGTCCCAGTCGCACTCTCATTGCGGAAGGAACAGACTACATCATTGCCTCAACCCGAGCGCCTTGAAAGGGTGCGGCTTCAGCCGCGCCGTAACCGCAACCATCGAGGATATGCGCCATAACCGAGGGAGGGCTCGTGTCGTCACCGTGGAAGAGCGGCGCTTTAGCGCCCGTTAGCCGCCAACAATCCAACCCGTTTTAACCGAGGCGATGGTGGTGGGTCAGTTTGAAAAGCAGCGTGTACTCCCCCGTCGGCGTCATCCTGAGCGTAGCCGCTCTTCAGGCGGAGCGAAGAGCCTGCCCTGAGCGAAGTCGAAGGGATCTCCCGCATGACCGGCCCGGCGCGTACGCCAAATTGCACCACCACCGAAATTCAAAACCTTAGGAAATTCAAAACGAGGCCCTCCGCTCCTTGTACTCCCCACTCCCCAGGTCTAGAATGACGCCCGGTGGAGGACCCGATGCTCGCCCGCAGAATCGCTCTAATTTTTATCATCCTAACGTTCGCCTGCCTGTTCGTAGGAGCCGGTCAGGAATCCCCCGCTCCTCCAAAAGAAGTCACCTTCAATCGCGATGTCGCTCCCATTCTGTACGCGAACTGCACCAAGTGCCACCGCGCCAACGATATCGCTCCCATGTCGCTCGTGACCTACAAAGAAACTCGTCCCTGGGCTCGCTCAATTCGCGAGGCGGTCGTGCAGCGCAAAATGCCGCCCTGGCATGCCGATCCCAAGGTCGGCGATTTTCTCAACGACGCCCGCCTCACCGACGCCGAGATTGCCACCATCGACACCTGGGTCAGAACCGGCACCAAAGAAGGCGACCCCAGAGATCTGCCCCCGGCTCCGGTCTACCCCGAAGGCTGGCACATCAAGCCCGACCTCGTTCTCACCATTCCCGAATTCACCGTCCCCGGCGCCAGCCAGGACGATTACGAATACATCTACGTTCCCACCAACTTCACTGAAGATAAGTGGGTGCAAGCCGCCGAGGTTCTTCCCGGCGACCGCCGCGTCGTGCATCACGCCACAGTCTCCGTGATCGCGGCCGACAAAGTCGCAAAGGAAGAAGCCGAACACGGCAAAGCCGACGCCGGAGTCGACAAATACCATTACCGCACCGGCAAGGTCCTGCACATCCGCCAGGATGCCCCCGTCATCGACGACGGCTGCTCTTCGCCCGATGGTGGCGGCGTTCCCGGCATGTCATCTGGCTACGTGAATATCGTGCCCGGCATCTATCTTCCCGGACACTTAGCCGAGACTCGCCCTGCTGGCTTCGCCCTAAGAATTCCCGCCGGCTCGTATTTGCAGTTTCAAGTTCATTACAGCAACCGCACCGGCGAAGACGTAAAAGATCGCACGAGCATCGGCCTCGTCTTCGCCAAAGAACCGGTAAAGCATGAGATCGCACAATACGAAATCTGGAACGACCTTTTCCTGATCCCGCCAAATGACGGAAATCATCGTGTAACTTCCTGTTACACCTTGCCCAAGGATGTAACTGTGCTGGCCTATACCGCTCACATGCACTTTCGCGGCAAGAGCATGACCACTGAAGCCATTTATCCCGACGGCCATCACGAAGTAATCCTGAATGTCCCCCACTATGACTTCCGCTGGCAGGAGACTTACTTTCTGAAAAATCAGTTCCTGCTTCCAAAAGGAACGAAGTTAGTAACTACCGCATACTTCGACAATTCTCTGACCAATCCGCAGAACCCCGATCCCTCGAAATCAATTCGTTGGGGTGAGCCCAGCGACGAAGAGATGATGGGCTTTTGGCTGCAATTTGCCGACCCCAAACTAGTAACTGACAAGTCTTCTGTCGCCAACTAAGCCCCAGCCCCGTAGGGGCGGCATATATTAGCCCCGGACGTAAGTCCGGGGTAAGTCGAAAAAAAGAGGAACCAAGTCCCGTAGGGACGACTCTGACGCACGCTCGTTTATCGATTGACAGGCCACGATCTCAGCCACCGCGGACTATTCATGGAATGCCGATTACGACTACTCAGGAGCGCCACATCATGCAAATCACGCGACGCACTTTCATAACGACCACGGCCGCTGCCGCCTGCGCTCCCGTATTCCTCGGCGCCACCGACAAAGCCGCCACCAAACCCCCAATTCTCGGCGACGGCGACCATCGCTACGAAGCCGTCCACGACTGGGGAGAACTGCCGCGCACCATCAAATACGGCAACACCCATGGCGTCTGCGAAGATTCACAAGGCAACATCTATATCCACCACACTGTCCATGCCACCAGCGACAGCCTCGACACCATGGTGGTCTTCGATCAAAAAGGCAAGTTCGTCCGCTCCTGGGGACGTCAATTCAAAGGTGGCGCGCACGGCCTGACCATCCGCAAAGAAGGAAGCGAAGAGTTCCTCTACCTTTGCGATTACCAACACGGCATAGTAACCAAGCGAACCTTGAAGGGCGAGGAAGTATTCACTCTAGGTTACCCGGCAGAATCCGATGCTTACAAACCAACTAATAAAGATAAGACCTCGACCGTCGCTTATCGGCCAACAAATGTCGCCATAGCTCCCAACGGCGATATCTATATAGGTGATGGCTACGGCTCAAGCTATATCAACCAGTACAACCAACAAGCCGAATTCATCCGCACCTTCGGTGGCCTAGGCAAAGCCGACGACCAGGTCGATTGCCCTCACGGCCTGTGGGTCGATACTCGCGGAGTGACGAAGGGAGATCCACCGCTATTAGTAGTAACGGACCGCGGCAATAGTCGATTGCAGCGCTTCACCCTCGACGGCAAGCACGTCGACACCATCTCAGGTACATCGAAGATGCCCTGCTATCTTCACGAACGAAATGGCGAAGTCGTGATTGCAGACCTTCTCAGTAAAGTGATCATCCTCGACCGCAACAACAAAATCATCGTAAGCCTCGGCGAAGGCGAGTATTCCAATAAAGATTGGAGCGCTGTTCGCAACCAGCCTCCCGGAACCCTAACCTCCGGCCGTTTCGTCTGCCCCCACGGCGCCTGCTTCGATCACGACGGCAACATCTTCGTAGTCGAATGGGTCGAATCCGGCCGCGTGACCAAACTCCGCCGTATAACCTAGCACGCTCGTATGTTCTGAGTGGCGCAGCGCTTCAGTGCTGCAATCTAAGGATGCACGACAGAAGGAATGTGCACGACCGTGGAAGAGCGCCGCGTAAAGCTCTCCCTGTTTTGAAAGAGCACGGCTTCAGCCGCGCCGCAACCGGCTCGGAGGGGGAAGACACCGAACGAGCCGCCAAACCCCAGCCCCGAAGGGGCGGCATAGTGCAGCCCCGGACGTAAGTCCGGGGTAAGCCCACAAAATAGGAACCGAGTCCCGAAGGGACGGCAGAAGCTCCCGTACGTACCCTCAGCTTCAATTTAGCAATAACGCTTCAGGCCTTTCGGCACTCCTCAACTCTGAGAGCAGACATTAGGGGCGAGCTAAAAAAAATCGAAGACACAATCTCAAGAAACCTCATAATGGGAATGCCCAGCATGGGGTCCGACGATTTTGCTAGGATCCAAGCCATATAGGGTATGATGGGCCATCAGATTCAGATGGCGCAAGACATCACTGAGATTGCGACGCAGGATTGCGCCCCATTCCTACGATGGGCGGGAAGCAAGCGTCGCCTACTTCCAGTCCTCCGGACTTTCTGGACGCCAAAACACAAGCGTTACATTGAGCCTTTCGCGGGCTCGGCATGCTTGTTTTTCGCTGTTAAGCCGCCAAAGGCAATCCTTGGAGATCTCAACCCCGAGCTAATCGCCACCTACATCGAAGTGAAGTACCGAATCGCGGCGGTGCTGAAAGAATTGAAAAAACTGAGGCCTGCGAGTAAGCGTGAGTTCAAACGCCTGCGAGGGATCGATATCTCGACGCTGACGCCTTCAGCCAGAGCGGCGCGGTTCATCTACCTGAACAGATTTTGCTTCAATGGAATTTACCGCACTAATCTTCTAGGGCAATTCAATGTGCCTTATAGCGGCGACCGCTGCGGCAACGTGCCAAAGGATGAAACATTCAATAAGTGCAGCACTCGCCTGCGTCGGGCGCGATTTATCAGTGGCGATTTCGATAACGTACTGACACACGCGGGAAAAGGCGATCTGGTTTACATGGATCCCCCCTATGCAGTCCGCGCACGACGAATATTCAGGGAGTACGATCCAAGCACTTTCACGCATAAGGACATTGCGCGTCTCCGTGCGTGGATGGAAAAGCTCGATGCGGCTCACATAGACTTCGTCGTGAGCTATGCGGAATCCGATGAAGCGGACGTGCTGCGGAGGGGGTTCTCGTATCAGACAGTTTCTGTTCGGCGACATATAGCGGGATTCGCCGCGCACAGAGCATTGACGAACGAATTGTTAATTTCAAACACTTGAAGACGCAATGCCTACGCTTAAGCCAGCCCAACCCTCCGTTCCACAGATTGTCCCTACCGGACGGCTACGCCATCTCACAACAGCGGAAGTGGTTCGGAGCAGCAACAATCCGCGCCACTTGTTCGATCCTGACCAGCTTCTGGAACTGAAGAAAAACATCGCGGAGCATGGCGTTCTTGTTCCCATCACTGTTTTCCAGGCCAAAGGCAGCGAGAAATTCTCGATTCTCGATGGTGAGCGCAGATATCGCTGTGTCATTGAGCTTGAAAAAGAAGGTCGTGGCGGCAAGGACGGCAAGCCGCTCACGCTACCAGCCAATGTTGTAGAGCCCCCCACGAAGATCGCTGGGTTGCTCTATATGTTCTCCATCCACAACTACAGAGAAGGGTGGGAGCTGATGCCCACAGCGCTAGGGCTGAAAATTGTGATGGAGGACCTAGGCACAGAAGATAACAAAGCGTTGGGTAAGTTGACGGGTCTAAGCGATGCACAGATCGAGCGGTGTAAGAAGCTGCTAAAGTTTCCGGAAAAGTTTCAGGAAATGTCGCTCGACCCTAATCCGCAAACCCGTATCCCGTCCAATTTCTGGATTGAGGCCTTACCCGTATTAGATCTTGGTCTCGAAACAAGTGAGCGCCTCCAAAAGCTAGGGCGGGATCGTTCCACGGAAAAGCTGGTGGAGAAGTACCGCGACAAGAAAATCAAGAGCGTAATTCACTTTCGCCGCATTATGGAGAGCTACGAGCTATCCGAGGACGATGCTCCGACACGAGATAAGGTTTTGAGACGCATTGAGGAGTTTTTCCTCAACCCAAAACTGGAAACTCGCGAAGGGTTTGATCAATTCGTTGTGGAAAAGAAGCGTGTGCAAAGCGCCGTTTCCGCCTGCGAGGATTTCCTGCAACAGCTCCAGAAGTACAAACTCACCTATACGACAAATGATGACGAACGAAAAGCTCTTCGTCGTGCCCTGCGTCAGGTACGGGATTATTGCAAGAGCCTGGAACGTGCGCTCGAAGGAAGCGACGACCCAGAGGCAAAGCAAGACTAAAAAATGCGCCGCACCCTCTACAGTATTAGGGCTGCTCTCCGCTATCGCGGCTATAAGCCCCAACCCCTAAAATTCTTTTCTGCGCTGCGTTGGTTGAATCAATTCGAAGAGCAGGACCGTATGCTTGCGGAACGACTACTCGATAATGTCATCTATCTTTCAGAATCGACCACTAGGGAGATTCTCGTAAATCAAAACGCCGAATTGATGAAGCGACTGCGGGAAGTAGGCTTGCTACCTAAAAAACTGATCTACGTTTCATTCCACGAGGCAGGAAGCAGCAGTCCCGTAATGCTGAATTTGCTCCGCGATTCCGCCAACCTTGAACGTTTGGGATGCAGGTTAATTGACGGGCGCAACACTCTTGGACTGGTCAAAGCAATGAATGAAGTAGGCGAGGGCGCGCTAATTTATATCGACGATTTTGTGGGCAGCGGTACGCAATTCTGCAAGGAACGCGACTTCATTGCCAGAAATTTCGTCGGCACATTCTCCGAATTTATAATCGCCCCTAGCATTTGCGAGGAAGCATTCGAGAAGCTAAACGAGCGAGGAATTCAACCGTTTGCCGGACACAAGCATGTAAAGTCGGAGCGGCCCTTACACGCGGAGTCGAGCGTTTTCGACGACGATCAGAGGGGACGAATCGCTACTATGTGCAAGGGCATTAATAAATTCGGGCTTGGCTTTCAGGATCTTGCGACCATGGTCGTGCTATATCGTAACGCGCCAAATTCCGTGCCGATAATGCTGCGAGGGAACGTTAATCAAGAACCATACTTCGGGATCTTCCCCAGATGGATGGATCTTCCTCTCCCACGCGTCTAAGGGGGCGCAGCACTCGGACCACGGCACTGCGTGGCTCAATGCTACAGAATGTACCTCGACAAATCCTGATCCTTCACAATATCCGTCAACATCTTCCGCACGTAATCCGCGTCGATGTTCACGTGCTCGCCTTTTCTCTCCGGAGCATCAAAGCTCAACTCATCCAGCACCCGCTCCATAATGGTGTGCAGCCGCCGCGCTCCAATATTTTCCGTGCTCTCATTCACTCGAAACGCAAAGTGCGCGATCTCTGACAACGCCTCCGGCGTAAACTCCAGCTTCACCCCTTCCGTTTCCAGCAACGCCGTGTACTGCTTCACCAGCGACGATTTCGGCTCCGTCAGAATCCGCACAAAATCTTCCATGGTCAGCGACTGCAACTCCACCCGAATGGGAAAGCGCCCTTGCAACTCCGGAATCAAATCGCTCGGCTTCGAAACATGGAACGCTCCCGCCGCGATAAACAAAATATGATCCGTCCGCACCATGCCATAGCGCGTGTTCACCGTTGTGCCTTCGACAATCGGAAGAATGTCGCGCTGCACCCCTTCGCGCGAAACGTCCGGCCCATGCCCGCCCTCGCGCCCCGCAATCTTGTCGATCTCATCCAGAAACACGATCCCTGAATTTTCCACGCGGTCAATCGCCATCCGCGTCACCTGATCCATGTCAATCAACCGCTGCTCTTCTTCCTGGATCAGATATTCGAACGCCTCATTCACCTTCATCTTCCGTTTCTTGGTCCGCTGCCCGAAGATGTTCGGCAACATGTCTTTAATGTTGATGTCCATCTCCTCGGCGCCCTGGTTGGTCATAATTTCGAAGGTGGGAAAATTTCTTTCCCGCACATCGATCTCTACCTGCCGCTCGTCGAGCTTCCCTTCACGCAACTGCTGTCGCAATTTTTCCCGCGTCCGCGAAGAAGACTCCGCCAACGCAGTTCCAGCATCGATCACCACTCCGCCCGCAGTCGTCGTCTCCCCAGGCCGGCTCGGTGGAGACGGCGGCAGCAGAATATCCAGCAGCCGCTCCTCCGCATTCAACTCAGCCTTGTCGGCCACGTCCTCCAATTTTTCTTCGCGCACATTGTCGATCGCAATCTCAACCAAATCCCGCACCATCGACTCCACATCCCGCCCAACATACCCAACCTCAGTAAACTTCGAAGCCTCCACCTTCAGAAACGGAGAATTCGCCAGCTTCGCCAGCCGCCGCGCAATCTCCGTCTTCCCCACCCCCGTCGGCCCAATCATAATTATGTTTTTGGGGATGATTTCTTCGGCTAACTCGGGGGTGAGTTTTTGACGGCGGGTGCGGTTGCGCAGGGCGATGGCGACGGCGCGTTTCGCGTCCTTCTGACCGATGACGTGTTTGTCGAGTTCGACGACGATCTCGCGGGGAGTGAGTTCGTCGAGGGCGAGCTGTTCTTCTTCGGCGCTGCTGGGTAAGTAGATGGCCATAAATGTTTATGTGGGGACGGCCGCCCTCGGCCGTCCGACCGGGCGCGAAGCCCGGGTGGTCCTGATGCAGGCTGCAAAATTTAAGCAAAAACAATCGAGCTGCGCTCGATGGACAGCCGAGGGCGGCTGTCCCTACATAGACCGTTACAATTCCTCTATCGTTACTGTGTCATTGGTATAGATGCACATTTTGCCGGCGATCTTCATGGCTTCCTCGGCGATCTGGCGGGCGGATAGCTGGGTGTGACGGGAGAGCGCCTCGGCGGCGGCCTGGGCGTAGGGGCCTCCGCTGCCGATGGCGGCCACGCCGCTGTCGGGCTCGATCACGTCGCCTTGTCCGCTGAGCAGGAAGGTTTGCTCTTTGTCGCAAACCAGCAGCAACGCTTCCAGATGGCGAAGGAATTTGTCGGTGCGCCAGTCTTTTGCCAGCTCGACGGCACCGCGTCCGAGGTTGCCGTGGTACTGCTCGAGTTTCGATTCGAAGCGGCTGAAAAGGGTGAAGGCGTCAGCGGTAGAGCCGGCGAATCCGGCGAGGATCTTGTCGTTGTAAAGGCGGCGAATTTTTTTCGCGGTATGTTTAATGACGGACTCGCCGAGCGTAACCTGGCCGTCTCCGGCAAGAACCACGCTACCGTTGCGGCGGATGGATAAAACTGTGGTGGAACGAATCAGACGCTTCGTGGACATGGGCGCAATTCTTGATTATAACAGCGCATGGGGATGGCGGAGGTGGGACTTCGGAGGTCGACATGGCCAGTAGTTGAGTGTAATATGTCGCCATGCGTGTTAGCGTTGTTGATCTCTTCTGCGGTGTCGGCGGACTGAGCTATGGGTTCAAGAAGGAGGGCTTCGAAATCGCCGCTGGTATCGATACCGACGCATCCTGTAGGTACGCGTACGAGACTAACTTGGGAGCTCGGTTTTCGGCGCAGGATATTCGGGAAGTATCTCCATCTCAGGTTGCGGGGATTTTCAAGGCCCACGAAGCCGACTATCGTGTCTTGATCGGGTGTGCGCCGTGCTCCCCCTTCTCGCTCTATACGCGACGATATCGTAAGGCGAAGCGACGTGATCGAAACCGAAAATGGCAGCTAGTGGAAGAATTTTCCCGCATCGCGCTTGCCACGCGGCCCGATGTCGTCAGCATGGAGAACGTACCGCGGCTTCGGAAGCACCCTATTTTCCGCCAGTTTGTTGCCGGTCTTCGAGAGGCTGGTTACGCGGTCACCTACTACCACGTTAGGGCCGATCACTACGGAGTTCCCCAGCGGCGGTCTCGTTTAGTTGTCTTCGCCTCGATTTTCGGGGAGGTGGACATGCTCCCTGAGACTCATCGGCACAGCCCCGTCACCGTGCGTGAGGCAATCGGGGGGTTGCCGAGGATAAAGGCGGGTGTACCCTGCGCCAATGATCGTCTTCATGTTACGCGGGGTCTCACGGAGAAAAACTTGTTGCGGTTGAAGCTGACTCGAGAGGGTGGAGGCTGGAAAGATTGGCCGGAGCAGCTTAGGCTTGCTTGCCACAGAAAGCTAGGGGGTAGATCGTTCAGAAGTGTCTATGGGCGGATGTCGTGGAATGCGGTGGGACCGGTAATCACAACCGAGTGCCTCGGTATCGGTAACGGCCGTTTCGGTCATCCGGAGCAAAATCGAGCGATCTCTATTCGTGAGGCGGCGTTACTCCAGACTTTCCCGAAGGGATTTAAATTCGTTCCTCCGCGGTCGCCCGTTGTTGGTATTCACCTCGCGAGGCAAATAGGAAACGCCGTGCCCGTCCGGCTTGCCCAGATCATCGCCAGAAGCATCAAGCGTCATTTATCCGCCGTCTCTGCTTCCGACGAGACACTTGCTTCCGAACCGCGCCGGCCGCGACGCGGGCGTCGCTAAGAATATCTTGCTCCCAGAATCGTAGTACGCACCAACCGTGACGGCGCAGTTTGTGTGTCTGATCGCGATCTCTGGCCGCGTTCCGCGTGATCTTTGGGATCCAGAATGGTTGCGCCTTCTTCCGAAAGCTCTTTTTCAGCGCCCCAGATCCACCTTCAACGAGTAATCGCCCATGCCAAAAATCGCCGTCAACGAAAACCGCAATCCGCGAGGGCAGAAGGACGATGTCTGGGCAGCAGCCGAGAATTTTGACGTGAGTTGTGAATCGAAGGCGATTTTCGCTCAGCGCTTCTTGAAGCTCTTTCTCCGCCGCAGTGTCTCTGCGCCGTACGGCACGCATTCGACGGGAGACGTCCAGGCTAGTCTTCGGCAGTCTCATAAGGCTTTAAGACGGATTGACGATGTATGTCGCCGCGCCAGCTGGCATCACCAGCGTTGGGTACCAGCCGGTAGGTTGCGCCGACGGCCCGAGGTACATCAGCGCTAATGCTGGGACGGCGCCCGCCGCATTGCGAATGATCTGGATCTCATTGCCTGACAGACGGCCTCGGATCCATCCTTCTGGAGGGGGATTTTCTATTAACTTGCGGACGTATACGGGGCCGGTGGGACCGTATTGTTCTCGAAACGATTCTATGATCGCGCTCATCGCACCTGGATTCCACCGACCAGGATCTCCGTCCCTAATGGGGATCATGTCCACCAGTTCAAGGATAGCGTCGAGCGGCACCGGTCGCGTTCGATTTTCCCGCTCACCTTCATCAACTGGGATGTGCAGATCGATCAAGCGTTGGCGGACTAGCTGTGCCGCCCTTGCGTCGAGCTCCACGAAGCGGGGCGTCAGTTGGTCAAGGCCAGCGCGGTACACCTGCAATACCGATGGTTCTGTTGCGTTTGGTCGGGTGGGTCGGCTACGGGCGGCTATTCGGATTGGAATGTCCTCGCCGGCCTCTTGCCGGCCTAGTATTTCCCTGAGTTGCTCCTCGCTTTCGTGAATCTCCTTGAAGCGCGTTGCTAGGCGGCGGGGAAGAAACACTCGTGTATGTGGCATCAGGAGGCGACGGTATCCATACATGCGAGCGTGCTGCCATACAGTGTCCATCTGCGGGGTTTGAGCTTCGCGGATGTAATAGGTGACTAGCAGATCGGCGATGGTTAGTCCTCGACCTAGAATGTTCCCGCCAATTAGGAAGTTCACGCGCGGGCCATACCTGGGGACATCCGTGCGGGAGTTGACGCGGATAACTTCGGCTTGGGGAAGGGCGTCATGGATCACTCGCAGCAGTGCGTCGATTGGTGGCGCGTCCGGTACGGTTTTCCGGAGCTCGGCGTAGGCATTCTCAAGCGGGGGTGCGGCTTCTCCGGGCTCGCCGCGCAGTTGGCGCCGGAGTTGGCTGATGTGGCGCGCCACATGGTCTGCAACTGTCGTGTGTTGATCGATGCGGGCGCTGGTGTGCGAGAGGTGGCTAAAGCCTGTGGAGGGCCACCCTCTGGTCTGGCTAATCGCAGCCGAGGAGACTAGGAAAAACTCGATAGAGGCTGCCAGCCCTAAGGGGACTCGCCGCCGGTTGATCGCTTGGGCTTCCTGATCGGGGACGAGGACGATCGGAGGTGTGGCGCGTGCAGCAACTGAGTCAAAGCCGGCAAAGAAAGCTTCTCCGCCGCAGTAGCCATCGCCGGGTTCAAGCAGGAAGTTGATGCTCGGGCGCAGTCTGGAATCTTGCCGTTGGAGAAACAAAAGGTAGGGTGTGGCGGTCACCTGCACGAGAATGCTGTGCGGAAGAATCTCGCTGATCGACTCCCCCTCTTCGCCTGGCGCAACGTTTTCAATTATGCGTCTGTGGATGGTGCTCGGAACGGGCGGAGCGGTCGGACGCCCGGAGGATCGAGCCGCCAAGGTGGTATCTGGTGTGGCCGCGTCGGCTTCGTCGTCGAAAATGATCGCGGGGTACGAAGGCGCATCAATCTGTCGAAGGAACTGGATTACATTCGGAAGGTGGGTCGCATCCTTCGCACAGACCAACACGAGGCCGTCGGTGCGAATGTCGGCAGCGATGTCGTCCTCCTGGCCCTCCCACTCATAGCGGTCTACCGCTACCGTCGAAAACACTCGCGGCCCATCTAGTGCCCTGAACCTATTTGCAGTTTGTTCTACCAGCGCAACATTGTTTGCCGTCAGCACTACGACAACGCGAAAGCCGTTATCAATGCATAGCGCCGCGGCGAGGTTCATCGCGGCAGTTTTGCCGCTTTGCACACGACCATACATTAAGACTGTTGGTGCCCGCTGAGCGACGATTGGCTCCTCCGACGCAGTGGCTGATCCATCTGGTCCCACTTCTCCGGCGGCGATATCTGCCTCGTACGCGGTCGCTACTCTTTGGGTGAAATCGGCGGCTTGCCTCAGGACCGCGTCAACGGCCGGCTCTGGCATAGGCGTCGTTCGGAGCCCACTTATAAGGTTCTGCCTGGTCCCCCGTGTAACTGGCCCTTGTGTATTGATAGGCATGGCCACTCCACTTAGTCGTTTGATACGGGGAGGGTAGCACAACTTTGACTGTTGGAACTTGCGGGTCGATTGGGCGAAAAAGTTGTCAAGAGGGTGGGAGGGGGCGAATGAGGGTAAAGTGGTCATAGCATTGAGCAAATATTTGTGGAAGCTATGTCACTTTTAGGTGTGGAGTATGGTATAATTAAGCTATAGAGTAAAACTTTAAGAATAGTAGGGACTTTCGGAATTAAAGGAGCGCGGCCTATCGGCTGCGCTCTTTCTTTTGGGCCGTAGCGGGAGTGCGATGGTGCCAGGCATTCCTCGCAAGGCTAAAGAAAGCAGGTTCCTCCACTGCGCATTCCATTCCTGCCGGAATGGAGTGCTTCGGTCGGAATGACAGGGCGTTAGATGGTAGCGGGATCGGAACAACAAGTGTGTATGAAGTGAGGAGTGGAGATGACGAAGTGTGTGGGGTTCAGGACGTTTAAGGAGCGGGGGGAGTGGGTGGAGTTGCAGTTTATGGCGAGGGCGGTGAGGCTGGGGTTTAAGGTGTCGAAGCCGTGGGGAGATTCGTCGGCTTACGATGTGGGGATTGAGGCGGGGGAGCGGATTCTGCGGGTGCAGGTGAAGTCGCCGGACTGCCGAACGCAGTATGGATATCTGTGTCAGTTCAAGCCGGGGGCGGGCAGCAAACCGTATACGCTGAAGCGGGTGGACTTTTTTGCGGCGTATGTGATTCCGGAAGATGTTTGGTATGTGATTCCGGCGGGGGTGCTCTTGCGGGGGAAGCCGAAGAAGGCGGTGACGATTTTGCCGGAGAAGCCGAAGCATCCGGAGAGGTATCGGTATGAAGGGTATCGGGAGGGGTGGGAGTGGATGCGGGAGCGAGGCGTGGAAGTGTTGCGAGGGGTGTAGAGCGGGGCTCAAGCCCATGGATTCTTAGGCGAGCTAACGCGGCCCTGAAGGGCCGCTCTTCCACGGCGGTGGCGGGAGTTCGGAGGTTGGCAGGCGGTGGCTTGCTGCGAGACGTTTCGTCACGTGACTGTCATGAGAACAGAGAGAAACAGGTTCCTCCACTGCGCATTCCATTCCTGTCGGAATGAAATGCTTCGGTCGGAATGACAATTTATCGAGGGGACGGCGCGAGAAGTAAGCGGAGGATGAAGTCCACTTGCGGTGTGAGAGTTTAAGGGGGCGCTGAAGTCGTGCAGGCGTATGATCCTCTGGCCGTTAAACTCACTCAGTTTAGGAGATGACTATGAAGAAGCTGTGCGGTCTGGTCGTTTTTCTGTTGTTGCTGGCCCCTGGGTTGTTGGCTCAGGAGCATTACACCGAGGGTCCGGTGTGGCGGATTCAGTTGATTCGCGTGAAGCCCACGCATATGGATGACTATCTCACGAGCTTGCGCAAGTCCACCAAGCCCCTGATCGACGAACAAAAGAAGCAGGGGACGATTGTGGACTACAAGATTTTCTTGAAGTCGAATAAAAACAGTCCTGAGGATTGGGACATTTGCGTGGCCATCGAATACAAGAACTACGCGGCGTTGGATGGGCTTGCCGCCAAGGGCGAGGCGGCGCGCGATAAGATATTGGGCGGAAAAGCTCCGGCGCAGGAGTTGAACGAAAAGCGGGCTGAGATTCGCGAGATCATCAGCTCGGAATTGCTGCAGGAAGTTTTTCTGAAGTAGCGGAGATGGGGGCGGGGCGGGCGAAGGCGGCGCCCGCCTCGACTTCTTTCTGTGACACTGCCCAGGTGCTAGAATCCGCGGCGAGGAAACTTTTCATGAACGCTCGCGCGCGGTCGATGTTCTGGGTTCATCTGACGATATTAGTTGCTGCTTGTTTCGCGCCTTGTCCAGTGCATGCGCAGGCTGGGGCGCCGCAGGCAAAACTCTCCGTGCATTGGGAAGAGTTGACGGCGGCGGACTTTCGCGAGGGCATTCATCGCTCGCAGGGAGTTTGTTTGCTGCCCTTCGGCATCCTCGAAAAGCATGGGCCGCACCTGCCGCTGGGTACGGATTTGCTGGATGTGCGGTACGCGGCGCTGCACGCGGCTGAGCAGGAATATGCCGTGGTTTTCCCTGAATATTATTTTGGACAGATTGCCGAGGCACGCCACGAACCGGGAACCGTCGCTTACAGCCGCGGCATGCAGCTGGCGCTGCTGCAGGAAACTACCGACGAGATGGCGCGCAACGGGTGCAAGAAAGTGATGATCGTCAACGGGCACGGGGGCAACGAGAGCCTGCTGCCGTACTTTGCGCAAACCCAGTTGGATAAGCCGCATGATTATGTGGTGTATGTGTTCGACCGGCGCTCGCCGGAGACGGGTGGTCCGGCGAAGAAGACTTCCATCGACATGCATGCGGGAGAGAGCGAAACCTCGAAGATGATGATCTCGCGGTCGGACACGGTTCACCTCGACCGGGCGAACCAGGAGTCCGGCGCGGACCAGCGCCGGCAAAATCTTCCGGAAGATGTTTACACCGGAATCTGGTGGTATGCGCGCTTTCCCAATCACTATTCCGGAGACGGTTCGGCTGCGACCGAGGAGCTTGGAAAATTTCAGATGGGTTGGTGGATCGATACGTTGGAGAAAGCCATCTGTGCGGTGAAGGCCGATGACGTCAGCCTGAAGCTGCAGAACGAATTTTACGAAAAGAGCAAGCACCCGCTGGAGACGCAGCCGTAGAGGCTCAGGTCTTGGGTCTTGGGGTCTCAGGTGTTAGGTCTTGGGTTTCAGGGTCGGTTTCAGGTGCTTAACACCAAACACCTAGCACCTAAGACCTGAGACCGACTCTACGAGCTTCCGATCAGCACACCTGTGATAAAAACCAGGACTCCTCCCAGGCCGACTTGGAGCGCGGCGGAAACCCACGGAGTGTCCATGTAGCGGCGGCGGATCCAAGTGATCAGGCCGAGTTCGAGGATTACGACTACTCCCGCGGCCCACAACGCCATCCGAAAATTGTTGATCAGGAACGGCAGCGTGTGTCCGATTCCGCCTAATGCCGTCATTAAGCCACAGATCACACCGCGAACCCAGGGATGGCCGCGGCCAGTCAGACTGCCATCATCAGACAGCGCCTCGGTAAATCCCATGCTGATTCCGGCGCCGACCGACGCGGCCAGGCCGACGAGCAACGCATCGTGAGGCTTCCGGGTGGCGAATGCAGCGGCGAATACGGGAGCAAGTGTGGAGATGGAACCATCGATGGCGCCGGCCAGCCCCGGCTGAACGATCTGCAGGACGAAAAGCCGGCGCTGGGCCAACTCTTCATCAGCTTTCACGCTGGCGGGTAGCTTTTCTTTGTCCAGTTCCTGGGCGCGCTCTTCGTGCTCACGTTCTTCGTTAATCAGATCATCGAGCAATTGCCGTATGCCAGCATCCTGAGTGCGCAGCGCCGCCTTCTCGTAAAATCGGCGCGTTTCCGCTTCCATCGTGCTGGCTTCCTTGCGCACCGCGTCGATGCGCAGGGGGCGAATCAGCCAGAGTGCGGGGCGTTCGACGAATCCACGAACATCCTGCCGCCGGATCAGCGGAATATGTTCGCCAAATTTTTGGCGGTAGAGTTCGATCAGCCGGCGCCGGTGCCCGGATTCTTCTTCGCGCATGCCTTCGAACATGGCGGCCGATGCCGGATAGTCCTGCCGCAATCCCTCGGCAAAATCGGAGTAGACCCGCTCGTCTTCTTCCTCCAAAGAAATTGCCAGGGCCAGGACTTCGCGTTCACTGAGTTCTTGAAACTTCTTCATGGCGACATAGCTTACCTGTCCGGACGGCGCTTAGACAAATCGGAAACGCGATTAAGGAGAATCCCGCCTTCAGTGCTAGTATCCAGTTCATGACGCCGCGGAAATCGTCCGCATCCGCAAAGCCCGGGGCCCCGCACCGGAAGAAGAAGATAGCGCACGCCGCCGCACATGAGCCCGCGCATTCTGCGGAGCTCGTGATCATCACGGGCATGAGCGGTTCCGGCAAAGCATCGGTGTTGAAGGCCTTCGAGGACCTTGGCTATTACTGCGTCGATAACCTTCCCGTCGAACTGATTCCGCGATTCGCCGAGGTTGCACTGCAATCGAGCGAGATCCGCCGCACGGCGCTGGTCGTTGATGTGCGGGAAGGTTCAAAGCTCGACTTGCTGCCGGGAATTCTGAAAGCGGTGCGGCGCATGATCCCGACCAAGGTCGCGTTCCTGGAAGCCTCAGACGCGGTTTTGATGCGGCGATTCAGCGAGACGCGCCGGCCTCATCCATTGGGCACGAACGAACCGGTGAACACTTCGCTGAAGGCGGAACGAAAGCACCTTGCGACCATTCGGGCCCTGGCCGATATTGTTATCGATACCTCGAAGTTTAACGTCCACGAACTGCGCGCCCACGTGACGCAGCGCTTCCGCGAACAATCGTCAGAGAAAAGCATTCTGGTTTCGTGCGTGAGCTTTGGTTTTCGCCACGGTGTGCCGGAAGAGGCCGATCTGGTTTTCGACGTTCGTTTTTTACCCAACCCACACTTCGTTCCTGAATTTCGGCCGCTGACCGGCCGCGATCCTCGCGTGGCGAAATACATTCGATCGTTTCCGCAGACGAAGGAATTTATCAAGCGCATTTCCGATTTGCTGGTCTACCTTTTGCCGCACTACATTCGCGAAGGCAAAAGCTATCTCACCATCAGCTTTGGCTGTACTGGCGGCCAGCACCGCTCGGTGATGATTGCCGAGGAGGTCGGAAAGAGCCTGCACAAAGCGGGATACCGGGTGAAGGTTGCGCACCGGGATATGCCCAAGTAGAGGCGTGCCCGCTGGCCCGGAGACATCCGGGCTTCGAAGCATGAGAAGAATGCGCGCCGGTGAGCGGACACCAATCCAGTCAACGACAAACCATCGCCAATCGCAGTAAAATAAAGCCCTTGCATCTCATGCCTACGCCGCCACCAGTAAGCCGCTTCGGCCTCCCATTCGACAAGCTCAGGGCAAGGCTCGGAGTTGTATGCGCCAACTGATGCGGCTGGTTCGCTACGCGCTTCCTTATTGGTGGCAGATACTTTGTTCGGTGCTGCTCATGGCGTTGGTGGGAGCGCTCGACGCGTTCAAGTTTTTGCTGATCCGCCCGATCTTTGACCGCGTGTTAAATCCTTCCACCGGATCGAAAGACATTCAGTTGTTCGTGATTCCGGTTACGCACCATGCGGTGTACCTGCAGCAATTGGTGCCGTCGCGCTTTACCAATGCGTGGAATATGGTCGCGGTTGCTTTGGTGGGTTCGACTATTCTCAAAGGGATTTTCGATTACGCGGGAACATACCTGATCAACCATGCCGGCTTCGGCATGATCACTGACCTGCGCGATGATCTTTACAACGCGATCATGCGGCGTTCTGCGGCGTTTTTTTCCAAGTACACCACCGGCACGCTGCTCTCCGCGATCATCAATGACATCGAGCGTGTGCAGTACGCCATGTCTACGGTGTTAGCGGAGTTCTTGCAGCAGTTTTTCACTTTTTTGTCAGTGGCTGCGGTGGTTGTGATTCTCGGCGGAGAGCTCGCCTGGGTGCTGTTGCTGTTCGTTCCCGTGATCGTTTATTCCTCGCGCAAGATCGGATCGCGCGTGCGCAGCACGACACGGCAAGGGCAGGACAAACTTGCCGAGATCCAGAACATCTTGCACGAGGCCATTACCGGCAACCGCATCGTAAAAGCCTTCAACAGCGAGAAGTGGGAGATCCTGCGGTTTCGTGGAGCGGCGCGCCGCTTGTTCCGCGCCAATTTGCGCTCGGTTGCTGCCACGGCGATCAGTTCGCCGCTGATGGATATTTTCGGTGTCATCGGAATCGCGCTGCTGCTGAACCTTGGCCGCGAACAGGTGAAGCACGGTGAGATGACGCCCGGAATTTTTGTGGCGTTTATTACGGCGGTCTTCAGTCTGTACAATCCGGTGCGCAAGTTCGCGCAGTTCAACAATAATTTTCAGCAAGCCTTGGGAGCATCGAGTGAAATTTTCAGATTCATGGACATCGAAGACGATGTCCGCGAGAAACCCCATGCCCGGCGGCTGCCTCCATTCTCAAAAAATGTCCAGTTCGATCACGTAAGCTTCACTTACGGCGGCGAAGGAGCCGAGGCACGCGTGCTGCACGATATCAACCTTGAAGTTCGCCACGGAGAAGTTGTGGCCATCGTCGGCTCCAGCGGATCGGGAAAGAGCACGCTGGTGCATTTGATCCCGCGCTTCTTCGATTCGACCGAGGGGCGGCTGCTGATTGATGGCCATAATGTGCGCGACGTCACGCTGGCCTCGTTGCGAGAACAAGTGGGGATCGTTACGCAGGAAACGGTTCTGTTCAATGACACGGTTCGCAACAACATTGCCTACGGCCAGCCGAACGTGCCGCTCAAAGCTGTCGAGGCTGCGGCACGGGCGGCTTTGGCGCACGATTTCATCAAAGCGCTGCCTGCGGGTTACGATGAAGTGATCGGCGAGCGCGGGGTGCGGCTTTCCGGTGGGGAGCGGCAGCGCATCGCCATTGCGCGGGCGATTTTGAAGAACGCACCGATTTTGATTCTGGATGAGGCCACGTCGGCGCTCGACAGCGAATCGGAGGCGCTGGTGCAATCCGCGTTGCATAATCTGATGAGCGGCCGCACCGTGTTTGTGATTGCACACCGGCTTTCGACGGTGCGCCGCGCTGACCGTATTGCGGTAATCGAAAATGGCGCGATCGCCGATATTGGTGCTCATGAGGAATTGATGGCGAAGCTGGGTACGTACCGGCGCTTGTACGAGTTGCAGTTTGCCGATTTCGAGCAGAAACTGGAGCCGGCGCAACCTAGCTGACATCGGGCCGCCAGCGGTTTTTAGAAATTCACATATGGCCATTCGCTCAATGACGGGTTTCGCCCAGATGAAAGGCGAACTGATCCGCAAGGCCGGGGGAAGCGCCGGTGCAGCGTCCGGAGGCCCGCCGTCAGCGCTTTCCGCCGCGCAGAGCAACGGTTACCTGGCTTTTTCGCTCTCGTTGAAATCGGTGAATCATCGCTTTCTCGATTTGCATTTTCGCTTGCCTTCGGGCTCCGACTCGCTGGAGATGCAGTTGCGCCGCCTGCTCAAAGAGAAGATCGCGCGTGGACATGTGGAAGTTACGCTGAGCCTGGAGCGCGGAAGCAGCGAAGCATTGGCTCTGAATCGATCGCTGGTCAGCGCCTACATTGCGGCTTTCCGCAAGGCAGCCAGCGAGTTCCAAGTTTCATCGGAACCGGACCTCAACGCGATCCTGCGCATTCCCGGAGCACTCGATGCGCCCAGCGAACCCGAAGATGCAGAGATTGAAACAGCGGTGATGGCGGCGATCGGCGAGGCGCTTGAACGTTTGAATCAGATGCGCGAGCTGGAAGGGCGCGGCGTAGAGCGCGAATTGCGCCAGCGTATGGCGCATTTGCTCGAAGCCGTGACCACGGTGCAACAGCACCGGCGCAACATGTTGCATAGTTATTTGGAGCGGTTGCAGGCGCGCATTCAGGAATTGCTCGGCGCCAGCAGCGACAAGGAGCGCGTGATGCAGGAAGCGGCTCTACTCGTCGACCGCAGCGATATTCAGGAAGAAATCGTGCGCCTGGAAAATCACGTTCAACATTTCCTGGGATTGCTCGACGAGTCTGGGGAAGTCGGAAAGAAGCTCGACTTCCTGCTGCAGGAAATGAACCGCGAAGCTAACACTTTACTTTCGAAGACGTCCGGGCTGGCCGGTGAAGCATTGAAGATCACCGAGGCGGGACTCGTCATGAAGGCCGAGATCGAAAAATCTCGCGAGCAGGTGCAGAACCTGGAATGAGTTCTCCGGTTCACAAACCAATCGTCTACATCATTTCAGCCCCGTCCGGCTCGGGAAAATCGACGCTGGTCAATGAAATTCTGAAATCGGTCAGTGATCTCGAATTTTCAATTTCCTACACCACGCGTGCCCCACGCGGCAGTGAGGCGAATGGCCGGCAGTATTATTTCATCTCGCGGTCGGAGTTCGAACAGATGATTCGAGACGATGCGTTCCTCGAACATGCCGACGTGTTCGGAAATTATTATGGGACGGCGCGCCGTTTTCTGCGTGAGGCCGAGCAGAATGGACGCGACCTTTTGCTCGATATCGACGTGCAGGGCGCGGAACAGATTCAGGGCAAACTGCCGGATGCCACGAGCATCTTCATTCTGCCTCCGGATCGGAAGACGCTGGAGGAGCGGTTGCGCAAGCGCAGCGAAGATCGTGAAGAGGTGATCCAGCGCCGGCTGGATGCGGCGACTCGAGAGATCGAGAATTACCAGCGCTACAACTACATTCTCATCAACGACCAGCTTGAAGATTCCATCGATCTGTTGCGGGCCGTGGTGCGGGGCGAACGACTGGTTCGCGCGGGCGGAGAACTCTCCGAGGAGGAAGCCAAAACCGTGGCTGCGGCCGAGCGTTGCCGCCTGGAAAACATGCGGAGCCGGATCAAACGGATTCTGGATTCGTTCCGGCCGGCCTGCGAAAATCCGGAGAGCTAATCCGATGTAACCTTATTTAGGTTGCGAGTTCCCGTAAGATTGAGTTTCGTGGGAAAATAGGGGAAGCAGTTCTTGGCTTCCCTGGCGAAGAACGGAGCGCATCCACTTTCGAAAATCAAAATCGTGTATCCCGGGTTTCAATGGGGGGAGAGACCATGAAATTGATCGACGGCTTCGACAGCAACTATCGCTATATTCTGGTAGCAGCCCGGCGCGCGCGCCAACTCCAATCGGGCGCCCCGCCGGTGGTTCAAACTAATTCCCGCAAACCTTGCCGCATCGCGCAGGATGAAATTCGCGCGGGCAAAGTGAAGTGGGAGATTCCTGAAATTCGAAGCGCCGCGGAACAGGCAGCGGAGGAATTGGATAAAGCTTTCGGACAGGACGCCTGAGACCGCTCCGCAGTAAATCGCGACGCGAGAAAATCAGTTCGAGAAAAAATGAAAGTTGCTCTCGGAGTGACGGGCGGCATCGCGGCTTACAAGGCAGCCGAGATTGTGCGGCTGCTGCAAGACCGCGGCATACGCGTGCAAGTCATCATGACGCATGCGGCTCAGGAGTTCGTTCGCCCTCTCACCTTCGCTGCGCTCTCCGGCGAGAAAGTAATTACCGGGATGTTTTCGCCGGGCGGCGGCGACGAGCACGCGGCGAATATCGATTCGGCAATCGAGCACATCGCAGTGGCGCAGTCGATTGACGCTCTGCTGGTCGCTCCTGCGACCGCTGATGTTCTTGCACACTTCGCGCAAGGGATTGCTAGCGACTTTCTCACGACGCTGTATCTGGCCACGACAGCTCCCGTCGTTGTAGCTCCTGCGATGAACATCAACATGTGGAATCATGCCGCGACGCAAGCGAATCTGGGAATTCTTCGGCAACGCGGCGTGAAGATCGTCGAGCCTGGCTCGGGATATCTAGCGTGCGGCATGACCGGCTCGGGAAGGCTCGCCGAGAATGAAACTATCGTGGCGGCGGTTCTGGAATCGCTGGGCGCGGCTCAGGATCTCGCGGGCGAAACCATTCTGATCACTGCCGGGCCCACGCGCGAGAAGATCGATCCGGCACGTTACATCTCGAACCGCTCCAGCGGGCGCATGGGATACGCGGTAGCGGAGGCGGCACTGCGCCGCGGGGCGCGTGTGTTGCTGGTGAGTGGGCCGACTGCTCTCACGCCGCCGGGCGCGGCCGAGGTTACTCGCGTGGAATCGGCGGAGCAGATGCGCGATGCGGTGCTCGAGCTTTTGCCGCAGGCCTCCATCGTAGTCAAGACCGCTGCGGTTTCCGATTACCGCGCAAAATCGGCTTCCTTGCAGAAGATCAAGCGCAAGGGGCCGATCGCACTCGAACTCGAACCAACCGCCGATATACTGAAAGAAATTTCCCGGCACAAGCAGTCGCAGATTATTGTTGGCTTTGCCGCCGAAACCGAGAACGTGCTCGAAAATGCCCGGCAGAAACTCGCGGCGAAACATCTCGATGCCATTGTAGTGAACGACGTCTCCCGCGAAGGCATCGGCTTCGATTCCGACCGCAACGAAGTGACCATCATCACCCAGGACGAAGTCGTCGAAGTTCCCGAGACCACCAAATGGGAAGTCGCCCAGCGCGTGCTCAATCAGGTGGTGCGGATTCGCGATCGCCGCAAGGCTTCGGTGAAGGTCTGAGTCAAGTCTCTCCACAGAATTGAATATCGAGGGCGAGGCCGTTCCTCGCTGCAAACGCATTGGCACGGGCGTACAATTCGTTCAAACTTTCTCAAGGAGCGCCGGATGACTCAAAAGATTATCGAAGTGATTGGAACATCCAAGGAGAGCTTTGCAAAGGCGGCGGAGGCCGCGGTGGCTGAAGCGGCGAAGACCGTGCGCGGCATCAAATGGGCGCATGTCGACTCGCTCGATATGCAACTGGAGGGTGCGAAGGTTTTGCTGTATCGCGCGACCACCAAGATTTATTTCGATGTGGAGAAATAGGAGTGGCGCGCACCCTCGACCCGGAATTGCGGCGCGCCCTCGCCGAACGTGTCCGCTACTATCACGAGCTGGGCATCTACGATTTCTACCGGCGCGAGCCTGGGCCTTCACGGCTCATGGAAGCTAAGCCGGCGGTCGAATCCACACCAGCATTCGCGGTTTCAACGTATTTACCCCAGTCAGAATTGAGAGAGGAAATGTCCGCCAGAAAATCAGCTGTCGTCACAAATGCCATCGAGGACAATATTTTTGAAATCCTGACTCCCAAGCCGGAGTACGGAGTGTCCGACCCCGTCGCCGCGCTCAAATTGATTCGCGAAGATCTCGGCGACTGTACCCGCTGCAAACTCCATAAAGGCCGAACCAAAATCGTCTTCGGCATAGGCAATCCGCGGGCTGAGTTAATGTTCGTGGGCGAAGGCCCAGGCGCCGACGAAGATGCGCAGGGCGAGCCATTCGTCGGCCGCGCTGGCCAGTTGCTCAACAATATGATCAAGGCGATGGGCCTGCGGCGCGAGGATGTTTATATTGCGAACATAGTCAAGTGCCGTCCACCGGGAAATCGGCAACCGGAGCGCGATGAGGCGGAAACCTGTTCTCCGTTTCTCATGCGTCAGATTTCGATGATTAAGCCGAAGGTTCTTGTCGCGTTAGGCGCGACTGCCGCCAAGAATCTGCTGGCGATGAATGCGCCCATGACCGAACTGCGCGGCCGCTGGTACGATTTCAAACCCGTGGGCAGCGATCGCTCTTGGCCGGGCGCGCGATTGGCTGTCACTTATCATCCGGCATTCCTGCTGCGCGATCCGCGTCAGAAGGGCGAAGCGTGGAAGGATTTGCAGATGGTGATGAAGTATTTGGGGATTGAGCCGCCGAAAAAAGCCGCCGAGTAAGCCAATTACGCCAAGCGTCGAGAATGTAGCCGCGGCAAGCGGAAACCAAGATCCCTCGCTGCGCTCGGGATGACAATGTCTATAAGGCTAGGATTCGGTCGTCGGGCCGGACCTGCTTAGCCACTGAGTTATTCTTCCAATCAATGCCGGATTTCTGCGACGTTGCCTTGCCAGTGCCGCTGGACATGGTCTTCACTTACCATATCCCCGCCGAAGCTGCTCCGGTGGTGGGTGGACGGGTGCTCGTTCCTTTTCGTTTTCGGCGCATGACCGGCATCGTCGTCGAGCTGCATGGTCGCAAACCATCGGTCAAAACAAAATCGATCCTCAGAGTGCTCGATGTCTCGCCTGTGCTCGACCAACAACTCCTGCGCCTCGGGCGCTGGATCGCCGATTATTATCTCGCACCGATCGGCGAAGTGTTTCGTACCATGCTGCCGCTCAATGCCGAGTTTAAACGCAGCATCGCTTACAGCATCGCAAAAGAAGGTCGACTCGCGCTGCATATGGCTGGAGTTTCGGGATCGTCGGCTCGTTCGCGGCGCACTCCGGACGAGCAGGCTGCGGAATTCCGCGTGTTGGACTATCTCGTTGCGCAAGATCCCACGGGGGAAGAGACCTCGCCGGTCCGCGAAGAGACTCTGCGCTCCACAACTCACGCCTCCAAGTTGATCTTGAGCGGCATGGTGCGGAAGAAATGGATCGCCCGCGAAGATGTTTCCAACATTCAGGATGCCACGCGAAAAATAAAGATCGCGCTTCTGAAGTCCGCCGAGGGCAAGCTGAATCACAATCAGAAACAGCTTGTCGAAACACTGGCTGCATCCGGAGGGCGGGTTCCCGTGGAGACATTGCAATCGCTCGACGTTCCGCGAAGCACGCTGAACACGCTGGTGAAGCGTGGGCTGATTGAAATAATCGAAGAGACGGCAGACTTCATGGTTTCACGAAGCAATCCACGTCCCTTACGAGTTGCCTTCGATCTGAACCTAGCGCAGCAAGCCGCTTTGAATCGCTTGCGAGAAGCGGTCGATTGCCGGAAATTTGCGGGTATGCTTTTGCATGGAGTAACTGGTTCGGGCAAGACCGCGGTTTACCTTGCAGGCATGCGGTCTGTGCTTGAGGCTGGCCGTTCGGCGATTCTGCTTGTGCCTGAAATTGGCCTCACGCCAGCCGTCGCCGCGGATTTGCATCGGACATTCGGGGACGAAGTTGCCATTCTGCACTCGGCGTTATCCGATAAAGAGCGGGCCCAGCAATGGCATCGCATTAAGAGCGGCGAAGCGCGAATGGTCGTGGGAACGCGGTCCGCAGTGTTTGCGCCAGTCGCCGATCTCGCGTTGATCATCGTCGACGAAGAGCACGATTCGTCTTACAAACAGGAAGAAACGCCGCGCTACCACGCTCGCGATATCGCGGTGGTGAGGGCCAAAATGGCGGATGCGGTTGTGGTTCTGGGCTCGGCTACGCCATCGCTAGAGTCTTATTACAACGCGAAGAAAAACAAATATGCGCTGGTCGAGTTGCCAGACCGTGTTGAGCAGAGACTGCTGCCGGAGGTCGAAATCGTCGACATGCGCCAGGAATTTCAGGAGACTGGGCAGGAGCAAGTTATTTCGCGAAAGCTCGCGGTGGAGATCAAAGAGCGCTTCGATCGCAGGGAGCAGGTCATGGTGCTGCTCAATCGGCGCGGATATTCTCCCGTGGTGCTATGCCGCACTTGCGGAAAAACTCTCGAATGCCAAAATTGTGCCATCGCTCTCACACATCACAAGCGCGAGCACAAAATGGTTTGCCACTATTGCGGCTACATTGCACCGGTGCCCAAAGCGTGTGTGCATTGCGGCAGCGAGTATGTGTATTTTCTGGGTACCGGTTCGGAGAAACTGGAGGAGTTGTTGCACGGGATGTTTCCACAGGCGCGCATTGCTCGTCTTGATCGCGACACGGTTCGTGGTCAGGAAGATTTCGAGCGCACGCTTAACGCGCTTAGCGAAGGCGAACTCGATTGCCTGGTGGGAACACAGATGATCGCGAAGGGGCACGACATTCACGGGGTCACTTTGGTTGGAGTAGTCGGGGCCGACAGCGCGCTGGGACTGCCGGACTTTCGCGCGGCCGAGAGAACTTTCCAGCTGCTGACGCAGGTTGCCGGCCGGGCGGGGCGCGGTCAGTCTCCGGGCAAAGTGATTCTGCAAACCTATTTTCAGGATCATTATGCGGTGCAGTACGCCGCTCGTCATGATTTTGCCGGATTCTACGAAAAGGAATTGCGCTTCCGCAGCTGGATGCACTATCCGCCATACTCGGCGCTGGCCAATGTTTTGATCCGAAGCGACAAACTTGACGAAGCACTGCAGTGGTCGGGCACGCTGGGGAAGTGGTTTGAGCAAAACCGCCACGATGGCGTGCGCGTGCTTGGTCCGGCCGCCGCGCCCATCTTAAGGCTCAAACGCGACTATCGTTATCACTTCGTGCTGAAATCGCCCAGCCGAGAAAAACTCAACGCTACGTTGCGCGCCATGTTGGCCTATGCGACGGCGCACAAGATTCCGCGCACGCAGGTGATTGTGGATGTGGATGCGTTGTGGCTGATGTGAGGGGAGCTTGGGCAATTAGCCATTAGCAATTAGCCATTCGCTTTGCGCTCATCGATTCGACGCGGTCGGTTTTCAGACTGCGATTCGTGCTATTTTGCTGCGCCGATGTTCCCACGAATCACGACGACCGAGGCCGCTGGCAGATCGTACATCGTGTTTTTATCCACGATCTGTTTCGTGTGAACAATGGGGCCGTCGGGGTCAGCCGAGCCTTTGCTGGTCGGCACGATCGTTGCTCCTCCGCTATTTTCGGCGTGGGCCATGAAGCGTGTTTGCGGAGGATGCCATTGATATTGCGCGCTGCCGAAAGTTGAAACTTCTACCGACCCGGTGAAGCTAGTTTGGCCCACAGGTGCGGAGAATTCGATTCGCACGCGGTGCGCGTTCTGCTGATCTCGATTCACGGCCATCAGTGCCCACTTGCCGTCTGGACGCTTTACTGCATAAGCCGTGACCAGTTCATGTTCGGCGCCATCGTCTACGTCACTCTTTGCGGCGAATACCTGATGCTCGCCGCCGTCTGGCTGCGCCCACTCCAGGTTGATGAGCTGCGCCGTAAAAAATTGCGCGAGAGGCTGCTGGATTTGGTAATTGGCGTCGATCGTGAACATGCCGAATGTGCCGGGAGAGCTGTTGCAGCCCGGCTCCATCTGCAGCGGCAGAAAATGGAAAAAGTAGACGCCTTTGCCTCCTGAGTTTAAGAACGATCCGATGTAGTCGGCGAGCCAGAGGCCGGCAAAAATATCCTGATAGGTTTCGCTCGCTCCCGACGAAAGATTTCCCTCGGTGATGAACATCGGCATGTCCGGTGGAACTCCGTCATCATGCCATACCTGCATGATGTGGCGAACCAACTCCGGTTCGTCATATAACATGCCCCACGGCGTCCGGCATGGGTCGAAGGGATAATGCTCGAACGAGAAAAATGCCAGATCGTTGATGCGGCCGTGCTGTTTCAGATAATCGATGAACCGTCCCGTCCACGAAACTTTTCCGTTGGCGTCGGGCCAGACTTCGATGTCCTTGTTCACTCCTTGAAACGACGGGCCGCCCAGCTTCAGGGATGGGTCCACGCGATGGATCGCGGTCGCCCACTGCAGGTACAGCGCGGCATAATCTTCCGGCAGCATGTACTGGCCGTCGGCCTCCTCGCCCATTTCGATGTAAGAGATGGGATAGCCACGCTTCTTTAAATAAGCAATCTCTGCCGCAGCGTTGTCGGGAGTGTCATAGAGCATCGCAACCGGCATCATGGCTGGCAGGCCGCGCGTCACACCGCTGGTAAAGAACAGATCGAAACCCACCTGCGCTTGCTTGGTCGATCCCAGATTCGATGGCTCGTGCCAGGGGTCAACCGACGAAGAATAGGTTGTCGTCTGCTCCTGATCCGCGGTATGCCGCGAGATGTCGTGAAAGGCTCCGTCAGGCGTGGTGGTGCCGAGGTAGAGTTCGCGAATCGCGTAGCCGACGCAATCGCGCGCGTCTTTATTATGAGAATCGACTGCCCTTTGAGAATCGACTGCCTTTTGAGAATCGACGCAAGTGTTCGACGACTCGGTCATCCAGATTCTGACGAATCGTACCGCGGTGGGAGCGCCGCTCAAGCGCATGGTCTCGGTGCGGCCTTTTCCATCCAGGGCCGTGCCTTGCGAAAAAGTTTGCCATACGCCGCGGGTTACGGCCTTGATGGGATCTTCGCCCGTCCAGTACTGCACCGCGTAGCGTCGAGCATACGGCTCTCCCCATGCGATGCGGATGCTGTCGATCTGTTGCACCTGCGCCATGTCGATCACCACCCATTGGGGATGAAGTGCATCGCTTTCGCCGGTGAAATGCTGCGTGAGATACGGATTGCTCTTCCAGAAAGTGTTCACGTCGCCATCGGTCAGGCGGGAGAAGCCGACATTATCGGTGCCGTCATTGCGCGTGGTGCCGCGGCGCGGCAGGGCATAGCCATAGGAATAGCGAATCATCTCCGTCGGCTCGGCGGAGCCGGTGAAGTACCCCTTGCCCCTGCCCGCGTCGCCCGCGTCGCTTCTTTCGCTCCATGTTCCTTGCGGATTCCAATGCCACGCTTCGATTGCGAGCTCGGTGTTTTGCCGGTAGGTGACGGGTTGCCAACCCGAAGCCAAAGTTTTGTCGAGCGTCGGCTGCAGCAAATCTTTGTCGATTGCCTCGACCGCAATGCGATCCACGCCGGATCCCAGAGTTTCTTTCGGAACAAAATGATTGGTGGGATGCGAGGCGTCGACTGAAATCGTCTGCGCGGTTGCGGAAAGAGATGCTAGCAGCAGGAACGCCATCCATGCTGCTGCGACAACTGGAATGCTTTTCATGCGCGGCTCTCCAAAGGTTCAATTAAAATTGTCTTCGATTAAAACGATTGAATAGAGGAGTATACGAGAGGATCGGCCATCCCGCGAGTAGTCACTTTGCCGACAGGGTTGTCCGCTGCTATTTTCTGATCGCGGCAATAATTTCCCGCACGGAGAAATGCAGAAAAGGCGCAGGCGCAAGGGTGAGTACCAGCATAATGACCGCGAACCCAGCCAACAGCGTACGGGAGCCAGCGACCCTCGGCCACTCGGCGACCTGAGGATGGCGCAGGCTACTCAGCCGCAACAGAATCGCCCATACAAACCACACGTAGCAGAGATAGTAAGCCATGAAGAGCAGGGCGATGGTGGTGGCCCACGAGATCCAGCGATGGGCGCGGGGAGCAATCGAAAACACAATGTGCCCGCCATCCAGCTGGCCGCCGGGCAGGAGATTAAGCGCGGTGGCAAACATTCCCACCCATGCCGCAATCGCCGTGGGATGCAGCAGCACGCGATCGAGCGGCAAACCAGCGACGCCCTGACCCGCGCCAACCCATACGAGCAGACGATGGACCACGTGGAAGATCAGCGGGAAGCCAAGTTCCAGGTCGGCAGGCGGAGCGCCGGCATGGAGCGGTTGCGACAGCCCGAGCGAAACCGTGAGTACTCCAACCGCGACGACAAATCCTGCAATCGGTCCGGCAATGCCGATGTCAAACAGCGCTGTGCGTGAGCGGATCGGCGAGCGAATTCGAATGAAAGCCCCGAGAGTGCCAATCAAGGTTGGCGCAGGAATAAAAAACGGCAGTGTCGCCCAGACTCCGTAGCGTTTGCAGTAAAGGTAATGACCCATTTCGTGGGCCAGCAGGATCAACATCAGTGTGCCGGCAAACGGAATCCCCAGCAACAGACGAGAGGGATCGGACAGTGCCCACTTCACCGGGAAGAATGAAGCCGCGCTGTCGTCGAGCAAAAAAATTGGCTGTCCGTGCGCAAAATGGTATTGCATGCGCGCTCCCACCACTAACGTTGTGAAGCAGGTCAGCACGAGCAGGAGCGCATGCAGCCAGTAACGCGGACGCGGCTGGCGCGCCGCGTATACCGGGATCGACCGGTAAAGCTCGGTAGTGGAGGAGACAACGGGTAGGCTGGATTCCGACATATGGTTCTTGGGCCACGCGATTCGGCGAGACCTTCTTTAGATGCTACTACGAGAAGCAGTACCCAGTACCGAGTCGCTAGTACCGAGAAAAAGCACGGCGCAGGCCAGAACCGATAACCGGTAAGAAAATCAGAGATCAGACAAAAGCTGGAGAATGTGCGGGCAGCAGCTCGAACAGATCTTCCTCGGTACTAGGTACTCGGTACTCACTTCAATCGATCGACTGCAGCTCTTTGCCGGGCTTGAAGCGGACGGCCTTGCCCGGAGGAATCGAGACCTCGGCTCCGGTGCGCGGATTGCGTCCGATTCCAGTTTTGCGCGGGCGCACATTAAACACGCCAAATCCTCGCAGCTCAATGCGATGGCCGTGAGCGAGCGCCTTCTTCATGCTCTCAAAAACAGTTTCCACCGCCAGTTCGGCCTTCGTCTTGGTAATGCCCGTTCTGGCTACCACTTCGTTGATAATGTCGAGCTTAATCACGAACGGCTCCCGGTACGGCGTCTGGATGATCCCTCAAGTGATTGATGCTATGGGAGATAAGAGAGATTGTCAACGGCAGCATCTCTCCCGTAAACTGACGAAAAGAAAATTTGAGTAATTTTGAAATTTGGTAATTGAATAATCGGGATACCGCGACTGTGCTAGATCCGGTTCTTCAATGTTCTCGCAAAATTACTAATTCTTTTTTAAGAGAGTTCCATGCTTACAATTAACCACTGGATTCGCAAAGGCCAGGCGTTGCTGAAGAATGATCTGAGGTATTAAATCATCGGCTGGACCAAAGGGAAATGAGTACGACTGAAAAGTAGGAGAGCGATTCAAAGCCCTTCTAACTACCGTCCGTTTTCGTCTTCCTTGAACATGTATTTAATCGCTGGCTTGTAGATCATCAAGTTCGGTGCGCCATTTTCGCGAATTACCTTGATGCACGTCTTGTCATACCATTCGATGATGCCGTGCACTTCCTCGCCATCGCGCAACACAATCACCATCGGAGTCCTCGACTGCATCTGTTTCTGGTAGTAGAAATTCTCCGCGTTGGTCTGTTCCGGAGGAGGAGCCTTTCTTCCGCCGCCACTCCCCATCGACCGTTCGCCGCGATCGCCGCCACGATCACCTCGGTCGCTCCGTTCAAACCCGCGTTCCTGGCCGCGTTCCGGGCGGTCGTGCCGGCTTGGCCGGTCGCGATGGTCTCCACCAGGCGTGTGGTTTGTGCTCGCGTGGCTGGAGTTATGGTTGCCATGATTGCCATCTGTGCGAGTTAGGGCGGGACGAATCAGCTTGCGGTTGGCAAAATTATCTTGATCGTCCGACGTGCGGGCCGGAGGCGAGTCCATCGTTTCCTTCATAGTGGCGGTACTCCTGCACACGCTTTCGCGCAAAGCTATATCGCGGGGCCTGTGACAATGTGTTTACGAAGGCGTGAAATTTTACCTACCCTACCACAGGAATGGCTCCATGACAATGATCCTATGGGCGTCGCGCGTCGAGTGTGCCAAGTTTTGCACTTATCGCTCTAGTCCTCAACCAAGTAGCTTAGTTCGTGTTGGATAGGTCCGCGCCTCTTCGTTCCCGGCCACTCCAGGTGACCACCGCGACCAAGGTCGCAATTATCAGGACGGTCCAAGCCATCACCGGTGCGAACATGCCGCCGAAACGCTGCTCTGCCAGCTTAGCTTGTTTAACCCCGTTCCACGAAGAAAGAAAGTTTCCCAGCTGGTAGGCAAAACCTGGGAACGTTCCCCGTACCGCCGGTGGGGAAAGTTCGTTCAAGTGCGCCGGAATGACTCCCCACGCCCCCTGCACCATGAATTGCATCATAAAACCGCCCAGCGCCAACATGGGGACAGTATGCGAATACGCCCACAGTGGGATTACCGGAATAGCAAGCAATGCGGCGATCACAATGGCCTGACGTCGGCCAATTTTCTCTGACCAAGTTCCAAAAAAAATCCCACCCAGTAGCGCACCAATATTGGCGATGATAGCGATGAATCCGACCGTCTGCGGAGTATAGTGATGATCCTTCTGGATGAATGTTGGATACAGGTCCTGGCTACCGTGGCTGAACGAATTGAAGGCGAACATCAGTACGACAAGGAAAACGAATGTGCCTGCGTAGGTCCAGATGTTTTTGCCCAGCCGGTTTTCCGATGCTCTCGATACTTTTCCTTGCAACCAGGCCGGGGATTCGTCCACTTTGGTGCGAATGTAGATCACCAGAAATGCTGGCAGCGCGCCAAGGATAAACATTCCACGCCAGCCCACGAAGCGGAATACCGTTCCATAAATTAGCGCAGCCATCAGATAGCCCACCGCGTAGCCTTCCTGGAGCAGTCCGGAGAAGAATCCGCGTCCTTCTGCCGGCAGCGTTTCGAACGCCAATGCCGCGCCCACTCCCCATTCTCCTCCCATCGCAATTCCAAACAAGGCCCGGCTCATGAGAAAGATTTCCAGCGAAGGGGCAAATGCCGACGCCAGTTCGAACACCGAGTACGCGATTATGTCGACCATCAGCGTGACGCGCCGGCCGTAACGGTCGGCCATCAGGCCGAAGAGAAATGCTCCTACTGGACGAAAAGCCAGCGTGATGAAAATTGCCTCTGCGACCGCGGAGACTTTTGCCTGAAATTGTGTGGCGATGGCGCTGACGCAGAAGGTAAGAATGAAGAAATCAAATGCGTCCAGCGACCAGCCCAGGAAGCAGGCGATAAACGTATTGCGCTGCACCGGGGTTAGCCTGCGAAAATGCCCGATAAATTCCATGGGGACTCCTCCACGAATTCGGTAGGCGCTGAAAGTCCTGCGAATGCTAGCATATGAGTTTCCGTCGGCAAGCTAAAAATCGACCGTTGCCGATTCCTACTCCATGCCTGAACTCGACTCCCCGCAGCGCCAGATGCCCGATTCGCTTATGCTCACCGGCTTCTGGTATCGAGCCCTGCCTGCCGATCGCGTCCACCGCAATCGGCTGCAGAAAGCGATGCTGCTTGAGATTCCGCTCGTGATCGGACGGGATCGCCTGGGACATGCCTTCGCTCTCCGCGATGCTTGCCCGCATCGCGGCATGCCGCTCAACTGCGGCAAGTTCGATGGAGAAAATATCGAGTGCTCCTATCACGGCTGGACCTTCGACGCTCACAACGGCCAGTGCCAGAACATTCCGTCGCTGACTGCGGACCAGAATTTGAAGGTCGAGCGCATTTACGCCGGCAGCTATCCTTGCGAAGAGCAGGACGGTTTTGTTTGGGTCTACATGCCGGACTCCGGCCCGCCGGGCGCGGGATTTAGTGAGCCGCAAGAGGCCCTTGATGCTGCGCCTCAGGTCGAGAAGTTCGGGGTGTCGAGAAAAGAAAAATATAGGCTCGCTTACCTTACTGCAGATATGCCGGTCAGCATCGATCACGGAATCATCGGGCTGATGGATCCAGCGCATGGGCCGTTTGTGCATCAGGCGTGGTGGTGGCGCAACCGCCACAGCATTCACGAGAAGAAGAAAAACTTTGAACCGATTCCGAACGGCTTTCGCATGAGCGCCCACACGCCCAGTTCAAACTCCGCGCCCTACAAGCTTTTGCGCCTCTATGCCGACGCCGATTCGATCACAACCACGATCGACTTTGTTCTTCCCAACCTGCGCCGCGAGACCATTCGCGCGGGCAAGTATTGGTTCTCATCACTGACGACCGTGACGCCCATCACGCGCAATCAATGCCGCATCGACGTGGTTGCCGCCTGGAATATTTTCCGCTGGTTTCCATTCGGTGCCGAATTGCTGAAGTTCGTCTTCGCCAAGTTCGTCGAACAAGACCGCCACACCATGGAACTGCAAGCCGAAGGCCTGAGCCACAATCCGCATCTTATGCTGATCGATGACGCCGACCGTCCCGCGAAATGGTATTTCCAATTGAAGGCTGCGTATTTAGAAGCGAAACGTACTGGCGGCGAGATGAAGCATCCGATGACGGGGCCGGTTACGCTGAAGTGGAGAAGCTGAGTCTGGAATTGGTTAAGTCGCGGCATCCTGCGAGCGCCACGCTGCATCGAAACACCGCAAGCAGAGCGCGATACCGCGAGGTTCCGCAGTCCAAGACAGGAGAACAAGCCCCACGATGCCCGAACGCGAACTCGAAATTCCGATGCGGCAAGGCAGCAGCGATAGTGTTTTGTATTGCCCCGAAGGTGAGGGTAAATGGCCGGGTGTTCTCTATCTCACCGATATTGGAGGCATCCGCGCCGCCAACCGAGAGTCCGCGGCGCGATTGTCGAAAGAGGGCTATGCCGTTCTCATGCCGAACATTTTCTACCGCACCGGCCGCACTCCGCTCCCCGCCCTACGAACCCTGGACGAGGAAGGGAGGAAAAAGCGCATGGCGGAGTTGAGCACTCCGCTAACCCCGGAACTGATTGAGCGCGATGCATCCACCTACATCGATTCCCTGCTGGCACAAAATTGCACACGCCCGGGCATCGTCGGCGTCGTAGGCTACTGCTTCAGCGGAAAGATGGCGATGTTCGCGGCCGCCGCGCGGCCCGACAAGGTCGCAGCCGCTGCATCCTTTCACGGCGGCGGCCTGTGTACGGATGCGCCCACCAGTCCGCACATGGTGCTGCAGCGAATCAAGGCGCGCCTGTATTTTGGCCACGCCACCAACGACCGCAGCATGCCGGAGCAAGCCATTGCCAAGCTAGACGAAGCTCTCGAGCGTGGGGCGAAAAATACGAAAGCGAAACCTACAAGGACGCCTACCACAGCTGGACTTCGTCCGACAGCCCGGTTTACAACCAGCCACAAGCCGAGCGCGCTTTTCAAAAACTTGTGGAGCTGTTGCGTGAGACGCTACATGAGTCGCTTACCCCGTAAGCAACAGCGCGAGCCAGAACGCCGGACCCGTCGGGTGGGATTCAGTCCTGGACCAGCCACTCCATGGCTTCTTCTCGCGTCTTGAAGGTAGGCAGGTCGCGCTGCGAAAAGTTCTTGAAGTGTTCGTAGAAAATGTGCGGCAGGTTTTCTGTCCCCAACCACGCCGCCCGCTTCACATAAGGACGGTCGAGCACCAGAACTTCTTTGATGCGGGTGGCCACATTCTTGTCAACCTCCGTGCCGGTGAAGTCCGCCAGCGTGAGCAATGATCCGGGTGCATGCCGCGCGATATCGGCGCGAATCATGTCGAGCAGCAACAACATCTCCTTCTCCGCACAGTGCGAGAAGTCGATGACGTAAATAGCATGACCCTTGTGCTTGACGAAGTGCAGGCGCTCTTCGATGGACTTGCCGGGAGCGCTCATGCCAGCAGCGACTCCACGACCGCGTAAGCCCCGTTCAGCGCGGAATCCAGCGCCGCGGCGTCTTTTCCTCCAGCCTCGGCGAGATCGGGACGTCCTCCGCCTTTGCCGCCAACTTTTTGCGCCACGGGGCCGATGACTTTTCCCGCTTGCACCTTGTTGATGAGATCCTTGGTGACGCCAACGATCAGCGAAACGTTGCCGTTCGACGCCGACCCCAGCACCACGACGCCGGAGCCAATCTTGTCGCGTAGCTGATCGACCAGCGTGCGCATCTGCGCCCGCTCCAGATTGTCCACGCGATGCGCCAGAACTTTCACGCCCTTCACGTCTTTGATCTGATCGCCGATGTTCGCCGTGGAAGACGACGCTGATTTCATCCGCACCGAATCCAGTTCGCGCGTCAGGCGCTTAATCTCCGAATCTTTCTTTTCGAGCTCGGCCTTCAAAGCCTCAGCGGGCGAAATCACATCGGCGTGGGCGGATATCTCCTCAGTAGCGGGTGCCCCATCTTTGCGCGGTTTGTGCGCAAAGGTGGGAACCGCAAACGTTGACACGACCGCTTCTAACTCGTGATCTTTCCTGAAGTGCGCCAACGATCCCAAGCCCGTGATCGCCTCTACTCTCCGCACGCCCGACGACACACTGCCTTCCTTCAGAATCTTGATCAGCCCAATCTCGCCGGTCGCGCCGGTGTGCGTGCCGCCGCAAAGTTCGGTCGAGAAATCGCCGATGCGCACCACGCGCACCTTGTCGTCATACTTTTCCCCGAATAGCGCCATCGCGTGATACTGGCTGATGGCCTCGTCAATGGGAACGTCGGTGATGGTCTCGACGATCTGGTTGCGCAGCACTTCCTTGTTAATGATGTCTTCAATGTCCTGCAACTCTTCGTCTTCCACCGCGGTGAAGTGTGAAAAATCAAAGCGCAAATGATCCGGCGCGACAAGCGATCCCGCCTGCTTCACATGCTTGCCTAAAACTTCTCGTAGACCGGCGTGGAGGAGATGAGTCGCCGTGTGATTGCGCATGGTCGATTCGCGGATGTCAGCGTTCACGATGGCATCAACGTGATCGCGAACACGAATCGGAGATTTCACAATGACCTGATGCGCACGGACGCCCTGAATCGGCGCATAGCATCCTGTCACTTCGGCGACAACGGTGTTGTGATCGTCGGAGTAGAACCATCCTTTGTCGCCGACCTGGCCGCCGGAGTCGGCGTAGAACGGGGTGTGATCGAGGATGACCTCGCCCGATTCGCCAGCCTTGAGTTCCTGCGCGCCTTGGCCGTTCTTGATAATCGCCAGCACTTCGCATCCGTCGGAGCGAGTTTGCCGGTAGCCTTCGAAAATTGAGTTTATCCGGGGACGTTGCCCCTCTGGGATGTAGGCCAACCCAAGGGGGTGCTGCTCCGACGGTCGTGTCGGATTATTGTCCAAAAATAAACGTTGGTACTCAGGATTGGCGGTTTGCCTAGAGCCACCCTTCCATGACGCGCGGGCGCGGCTACGCTCCTCTACCAATGCGCCTTCAAAACCTTCCGGATCGAATTCAATGCCTCGGTCTCGACAGGTATCCTGAACAAAGTCAAGGGGCATACCGTAGGTGCCATACAACAAGAATGCCTCCGAGCCTGTCAAATACGGTGGTCTGGCGTATAACTCCTCCAGTTTCCTTTCTTTCTCGGCAGCGATGCCAGGAGGGTATTTTGCTCGTATTCCCGCGAGGATCGATTGGCGAGTGAATTCTCTGCCGAGGGTGCCCGGGTGTTGTTTTGAAACAAAACGAGCATCCTGTTCATCGCCCGCCTCCGTCAGGAAAGTATGCAATGCGCCGGAGAGGTGTGCGCCCACTATCGTAAGCATCGTCTCAAGGCCTACCCCGAGAGTATTCGCAAATCTCTTCTCCTCGACCAATGTAGCCTTTGAGGCCCTCTCGGCTGTTTCTTCTAGTTCCGGGTAAGCATCCTGCATCAGATTTCGAACGGCGAGGACCATTTCGTGCAGAAACGGTTTGGTCTGCCCGAGCAGTCGCCCGTGCGTGATCGCCCGCCGAATAATCTTCCGCAGCACATAACCGCGGCCTTCATTTGATGGCAGCACTCCGTCTGAGATCAAAAACATTGCAGCGCGGGAGTGGTCGGCGATAACTCGGAGTGAGGCTGCGGACTTGTGGCTGGGAGAGCCAGCCGAGCTTCGCTCGGCTGGACGGACGGGGGCGTCCGTCCCCACATGGCTTGTGGTGGTTCCCGTCAACTCTGCGGCGCGCTCGATCAGCGGAATGAATAGGTCCGTGTCGTAGTTCGAGATCACACCTTGCAGCACCGCCGTCACGCGTTCCAAACCCATGCCAGTATCAATCGACGGCTTCGGCAGCGGATTCAGCTTCCCGCTCGTGTCGCGGTCGAACTGCATGAACACTAGGTTCCAAATCTCGACATAGCGGCCGCAATCGCATGGGAACTTGCAATCTGTGTGTCCTTGATCGGAGGCCGCGGGGCCCATGTCGTAGTGAATCTCGCTGCACGGGCCGCAGGGGCCGGTGTCGCCCATCTGCCAGAAGTTATCTTTCAGGTCACCGTCGAAAATCCGTTCTTTCTTCACTCCTTGCGCGACCCACAGATCATAGGCTTCAATATCCCGCAAGACCGGCATGGGCTCGCCCGAGCCTTCGAAAATCGTCACGTATAACTTTTCTCTATCAATCCCGAACCATTGCGGCGAAGTGATCAGCTCCCACGCATAGGCGATGGCATCTTTTTTGAAGTAATCGCCAAAGGAAAAATTTCCCAGCATTTCGAAAAATGTGTGATGGCGGTTCGTGAAGCCGACGTTCTCCAGATCGTTGTGCTTGCCGCCGGCGCGTACGCATTTCTGCGAAGTGGTGGCGCGGGAGTAGTCGCGCTTTTCCAGGCCCAGAAAAACGTCTTTGAACTGGTTCATGCCCGCGTTGGTGAACAGCAGCGTGGGGTCGTTCGCCGGCACGAGCGACGACGAATGCACCTCCTTGTGCCCCTTTTGCACAAAGAAGTCGAGGAATTTTCGGCGGATTTCAGAACCAGTCGGCATGAGAGAAGACGTTCAATTTTAGCACCCGAAAATTAAACACAGAGGGCACGGGGGAACACAGGGTAATTCCCCTGCGAACCTCTGTGCCCTCTGTTTCGTGGCGTGCTCTTCAGAAAAAGCTACTTCACCGCGTCTTCGGTTTTCTCTCCGGCTTTCTTTACTTCGTGGCCGGTCGCTTCGGCGCCCTTCTTGATTCCGCTGCCCGTTTTCTTGGCAACTTTCTCCGTGCCCTTCCCCGTGTCTTTCGCGACTACTTTGGTTTCATGACCGGTCTTGTCCGCGGCCTTTTCCGTGCCTTTGGCGGTATCTTTGGCAACCACTTTGGTTTCGTGGCCAGTCTTGTCCGCGGCTTTTTCGGTGCCCTTTGCGGTGTCTTTCGCGACGACCTTAGTATCGTGCCCCGTAGTCTTCGCGGCCTTCTCGGTAGCGGCGCCGGTCTTGTCCGCGGCTTTCTTCGTATCCGTTGCCACGTCCTGGGACAGCGCGACCGGAACCGCGCTTAGCAATACAGCGGCTAGAACTGCGTGCAAACTGAATTTCATAACGACCTCCTTTGAGCGGTAAATGGGATCGGTCTTGGAGTATGCAACATTGCCAAGGCTCTTGCCAAGTCGAACTTCAGGTCTTAGGCAATAGGTCTCAGGCAAAACCTAACACCCAAGATCGAAAACCCAAGACCCGCGTTAACTGGCTTCGCTCTCTAGCTCGCTCAAAATCTCTTCATCGACATTCCAGTTCTTGAGGATGGTGAAGATTGTCTTGCTGCCGAAGCCGGCGCGAATCAGTTGCCGGAAGATGCACGCCGTAGCTTTCTGGTCGCCTTTCTGCGGTTTCACCATGCGCTTTTTCCGTAGATACTCGCGTGCCTGCTTTTCTTCGCTCACACCCTCGAAGGCTGCGTCCACGGCTTTGTCGATGACGTCTCCATGCACGCCTTTGATTTTCAGATCGGTGATGACGCGCCTACGGCCGAGCTTCTGATTGTCGCGGCGCAGAGAAGAAAAATAGGCGGCATATTGCGAGTCGTTCAAATAACCACGATCTTTCAATCGGCGAATCACCAACTCAATCAGCGTCCGGCCGTACTCGGAATCTGCCTCTTCCACGCGCGCTCGCAGCAGCCGCTTCAACTCCGCAACCGTGCGCATGCGCCGGGCCAGCGCTCCCACCGCGTATTCGTAGAGTTCGTCTTCCGAGTATTGTCTCTTTTTCGGGCGCGAGAACGGCATTGGGTAACGATAAACCTAATTGAGAGTGGAAGGGAGAAGTATCGGTGAAGGACCGGAGCACGGAGAAAAGGGTCCTAGGTCTTGGGTGTTAGGCCTTGCCTAAGACCTATCGCCCAAGACCCGAGACCTGTTTTTCTACCGCCCGCCAAACCCTGCAGACTGCATCGACTGCCGCGAGATATCGGCTGTTGAAGCGATGCCTTGCATGCGCAGCTTGAAGTCGTCGGCGTTGGAGGCGTTCTCCAGTGCGGTTTCGTAGTTCACCAGGCCCGCCTGGAATAAATCCCACAACGATTGATCGAAGGTCTGCATGCCGTATTGCGATGTGCCGGCTGCGATGGCGTCGCGAATCGAGCGAGTCTTTTCCGGCACCAGGACGCATTCCCGGATGAACGCAGTATTGATCATCACTTCGACGGCGGGCACGCGGCCCTCGGCATCGCAGCGCCGGACCAATCTCTGACTGACGATTGCGCGCAGCACGGCCGCCAACTGCAGACGAATTTGTTTTTGCTCTGGCGGCGGAAAAATGGAGATGATTCGGTTTACGGTTTCAACGGCGTCGAGAGTGTGCAGCGTGGAGAAGACCATGTGGCCGGTTTCCGCCGCATGCAGCGCCGTCGAGATGGTTTCCAGGTCGCGCATTTCACCGACCAGAATCACGTCGGGATCCTGACGCAGAGAAGCTCGCAGGGCCGAACTGAACGAAGGCGTATCCACGCCAATCTCGCGCTGGTTTACGTAGCCTTTTTTGTCGCGATGCAGAAATTCGATGGGGTCTTCAATGGTGATGATGTGTTCGGCGCGGCTGGAATTTACGCGATCGACCATCGCCGCCAGCGTGGTCGACTTACCGGAACCGGTCACACCCGTGACCAGCACTAGCCCGCGCGGCATTTCGCAAATCTGCTCCACGACTTTCGGCAGGAACAACTCGTCGAGCGCGCGAATCTTGGTGGGAATGACGCGCAGCACCAATCCTACATTGCCGCGCTGCTGAAAAATATTCACACGGAAGCGGCCGAGTCCGGCGACGCCGTAGGCCATATCGATTTCCGTGGTCTCTTTGAACTTCTGCTTTTGCCGCGCCGACATCATGCTGAACGCCATGGTCAGCATGTCTTCGGCGCTCACGCGCGGCTGGTCGGTGAGCGGCGCCAGTTCGCCGTCAACGCGCAGGTGAGGATAGTTACCCACCTTCAAATGCAAATCCGAAGCTTTGCGTTCCGTGGCAATGCGCAGCAGGTCGTCAATATTCATCGAGGAGTTTTCCGGGAGGCGTGCTTCGCCCCGCAAGTTCTCCTCATGATGGACCGAATCGTAACTTTGCCCAAGATGACCTAGGTAATGGGTTTGTCTTGGCGATTGGACAGCGGCTTTAGGTTCGGGGCGGCAGATTACGGCTGCTCTACAGCCGGTTGCTTCAGATTCAGCCATCCCCTTGGTTGTCGAACTGAACCCGCACAGTGGCCGTCGCCATGTGCGTCGAGGCTGGCCATTTGAAGTTTGTGCAGTAGCTGCCCGGCTCGCTGGTGGTCGATTTCGCCGTGCAGAAGGCGCTGCATAACCTGCGCCAGAGCTTTCTGTATGGATTTTGGATCGTCCAGCACTACGCGTTCGAACCAGCGTTGGCGGGCGCGCTCGGCGATTCTTTTGGCGTTGCGCTTGTGCTCACGGTGATGAAAAGCGCAGAAGCGCAGCCTGTGGCGGGCTGGGCGCTGGCAGCTTGTGCCGTCTTCCCTCAGGTGTTGGCATTTGGGTGCGTCTATGATGGGCATCAATTTTTTGTGTGCTTCCGGGCTGAGTGCTACCCCCCTCCCCCTGCTTTTTGCAAATTATTCAGGATCAGCGGCTTCGCGCGTTTTCGGCGGCAATTCCTCGCGGATAAAGGGTTTAAGTCTTACTCGCATAGAACTGGTCGCATGCAACCTGAATCTGTTTTCGCGCATGTTTCATGATGTTCGAGATTGCGGAGGTGCGCAAGTGGAGATGTCACACGGTGGGTGTGGAAAATCTTACGTTTTGTTTTGCGGCGCGGGTCGCATGAACATTGCCCCGTTCTAGTCAATGGGACTCGAGAAGCAGCGTCACATCCGCAAAATCTCGTGATCCCGATCAGCATCGAGGCCCACCCGTGAAAGTGCCACGGGTGGGGCATCCAGTTCACACTAGCTCGGACGAAAATGCGTCGGCTGAGCCAGCCCCCTCGTTTACCACTTCTTAAAATGTGGAGAATTAGTCCCTACCCAATGCTTCGATTAACTATTTCAGTTGACATGGTCCCTACCCAAAGACTTAATATACAATAATGCGAGAGGCCGGTAGTCCATATAAGGTCATTGAGGAAAAGATCCAGTTTCATAGGAAGCGCGCGCAGTACCACAAAGAGCGCGCAGATAACTGGGACCGCGTTCTAGCACAAATTCAAGCCCTACAGAGGCAAGAACAGCCACTCGGACGGATTGAAGATTTCAAACTCGAGCAACCCGAACCAGAGCAGATAGGGAAGCCCGAGGAGGTAAGCTCCCCCGGCAAAAAAACTAAGGCACCTCCCACGAAATCGCAGATTAAGAAAGAAAAGGACGCAGTAAGGAGGGCAGACTTTGCGCGTATGCTACTCCTCCAACATGAAGCGGACGGCATCCTGCCGGTGGAAGTGCGAACGGCCGCCAATGCGGCCGGCATCTCCACTCCCACTAATTATCCGTACAAGATTTTTACCAGAATGGTGACGAGAAGCGGAACAGCCCGCCAAGATGAGGGGACGGGCAGATACTACCCGGTAGTGGCCGGCAAGAAGAGGTAGGGGCCAGTTCAAAAAACGACGGGCGGAGGTGCGTTGTATGACCGACATGATCAACTTGATCACCACATACGGCTGGCTGCCAGTGGTCCTAGCCGTCGTGCTTTACATCCTCCTACGGAGCGAAATTATCTTCCGCTACCCGGCGGGAAGCGAAGCCCGAACACAAAGGAAACGCGATCCACTGGACCCTCCACCTTGTTAGTCCTCTCGATGAGGCGGGTGGCATCCAGTTCCCGCTAGCTTTATCGGCAATTGGGCCGGCTGGGCCAGCCCCCTATTACGGAAGGCACTGGCTACTATCAGGAAATGGGAAAGCCAGCACAAATTGTTCACAAGGGAGATGTAATCAAATGTCTGCCCGGCATAGAGCATTGGCACGGCGCATCGCCGAATAGTAGCTTTGCCTATCTAGCGGTTACGCCGACTCAAAAGGGAAAAACAATTTGGTTCGAGCCCGTCAGCGATAAAGACTACCGCAGCGTGAAATGGCGCGGACGGTAGAGCTTCATATCCGCAACATCGTCTGGCCCTATCGGCATCGCGGCCCGCCCGTGAAACCGCCACGGGTGGGGCATCCAGTTCACGCTAGCTCGGAGAAATGGGTCGGCTAGGCCAGCCCGCCCTACGATGAGGACTCTTTCAGCTCTCTGGACCCCACCGATCCTAAGGTACGAATCTGATTCAAAATCTGATAGGCAGCAGGCCCAACGGCTGCAGCCGAGGAGGGAGCCTGCGGATCGTAGCTAACTATGGACACTCCCGCAAGGTCGCTGGCAAACCGGTGCATCGACACGTCCTGGGGTGCCACGAAAAAGGTACGTCGAATGCCCAGCCTCCCGACAAAGAGCCCCGCCTCAAACGCAACATTCGAACGGGCGAAGCCTCGCGACCTAGCGATGTCCGAGTAGTCATCGGCCGCAAACACTAGCACTGCGAAGTCAAACTTGCTGACGGTTCTTATGAGAGTCTCCAAGACTGTTGTGCCAACGTCGAATCGCTCCTCGTCCCAGATTTGGGATATCGCGTAGCGTTCGAGATGAATTTGAATCGCTCGAGCATACTCTATGCCCCGACCAGATGAAGAAATAAATACACGGGGTCTAGCCCTCTCGCGAGGCTTTGGCGCTTTTGATTCCTCCTCGAAAGTACGAGCCTGAAGGTACTCGATATCTGCTTTGCTCAGAGCTGCGGCGCTTAATTCCTGGTTGAGAGAGTCCAACACGAGAGGTAGTTCTTCGTCGCTCGGCGCTTCACCATGCAATCCCAACCGCTCACGGACCTCGCGAAGAACACGTCGGTGCAGCGCTGGCAAAGCCTCTACGCGTTCTACCATGTTTTCCTTGCTCGGGCTTGGGAGAAGAGCGCGGGTGAGCGACGACAGCGTGCGCTGTGCTTCCTGTGAGTCTAAACCTTCCAGGGCCTTAAGCATATTAGAACTCCAGCAATTCAAACTCGTCCCGCTTGAGATCTGGGATGATGTACTCGTTTCCGAATCCGGCACGTCTGTCGATCGGCACCAACTGCAGTCGACCGCTGACCACGACCCGGGGAATGACATACAACAAGGGACGCCAGTACTCGATCGACGCCGTTGTAACCATGTAGATGACCTCTTGCATTTGCTGGGTCGTAATATCTCCGCTCGATTGCCACTGAACGGCCAGCGCCTGCAGCGAGGCCTTCTGTGCGGTTATTTTCGCACTGTGCGAATCCTTGCCCGCGACGTCGCGCTGCAACTCGCGATAAATATCAGCAGGATTAGAACTTGGGGCCACAAGCGATTCGTTACTATACGACGCGGATTTTCTTGAATCGAACACCTCGCTGCACCACACCCAATGGATATCGCCACGAAATCTCTGTTGGATGATGAACTTCAATAGCGAGTTCGTCGAGTAAAGCAAGGGGCCACTCATTAGCAACTCCAAAGGCGGCACGCAGACCTCAACCGCGACCGATTGAGGAACAGCACCAGCATAGACGAGCACTCATTTGGGCCGCAAGCATCCCAGCGTACGCACGCGCGTGGCCGCGCGAGCAGAGCCGAAGGGTGGGCCGCCGTGATCTCTCCCTCGTATGTTCATTGGGCAACTAATCGAGCAGAAAGTGAAACGGCTTTTAGGGTGCCACCATCTGTTAGATGTGCGAGACGATGAGTAATCCGCCTGCAATTGTGATCGCGTCTTCTGCAATTGCCGCAACGAGGTCCGGCAGGTGTGTTCTCAACACTGCCGCATGCCGAATGTGATATCCGGCAAACGCTCCAGCGATTGCGCCGATTGAGGCGATCACTCCCGCCAAGGGCAAAGACACTGATATTCCAGCCCCGGCAGCAAGGGCCAGACCACTTGCCCCTCCAAGGACAATCCGCGCGGTCAGGCCCATAGCTGCTGTGCGTGCCGGGGTGTTGGGGAGCTTGTCCAGGACCAGCTCGATAATGGCCAGCAGCGTGAACACGATTAGCGTAGACCGATGATCAATGAAGGCAAATTTCGTTCCGGCGAAATGCAACCAGCCGAGATGCGCCGCCCAACACACGATTGCAGGAGCTGTCATGGAGCGTAAACCATCTACAAAACCAAGTAGAAAAGATAGCAGGAACGCCATTATCGCTTGTCCTTACAGCATCTGACGTTTGGATCGCTCAGTGTTGAGGGCTGGGCCAGCTTTTTGTGTGGCACAGCTATGAAAAAGGCTGCAACCGGTATTATAGGAGGCGCTATGAGAAAGATCAGGATCATCGAACATATCTCGCTGGACGGCGTGATTCAGGCTCCCGGCGGGCCAGAGGAAGATCCCAGTAATGGCTTCGTGCACGGCGGATGGTCGGCGCCGCATGCCGACCCTGACGGTGGAAAAGCCATCATGGCGGCTCACGGCGAGGCTTTCGATCTGCTGCTGGGCCGCCGAACTTACGATATTTTTGCCGGCTTTTGGCCGAAAGCCCCGAAGAGTCCGATGGCGGACAGTCTGAACGCGGCGACAAAATACGTCGCGACCCACAGGCCGAAAAGTCTTGCATGGGGACCGGCCGAGGACCTTGGAGCGGACATCGTTGAGGGCATTCGCCGTATTAAGGAGAAGAGCGGGCCGCAGCTGATCGTCTGGGGCAGCTCGACGCTGACGCCGGTGCTGCTTGAACACGGGCTGGCGGATGAGGTATTGCTGCTGGTCTTTCCGGTTTTGTTAGGCACGGGCAAACGTATCTTTTCGGAGGGAACCCCGCCCCGCGAACTGGCGCTCGTCAGCACGAAGGCTGTGGGCTCGGGCGTCATCATCAGTACCTACAGGCCCAGCGGGCCTTTGCGGACCGGCTCCTACGGCGACGCGGGCGAGTGAGGGGGCGTCAGAGATTATGGGAAAACCGGGGATAAGAAAACCGGAGGACAGACGGAACGTTTCCATTTCGACGACTGGGAATTGGGGAATGTTCCGTTGGAGTGCACCCCAAAACTGAGACAGAGGAAATGGTGACAGTTCTCGACAAGGAGAACGCATGTCACAAGAGAAAGCGAAGCAGCCAGAGTACGCAATGGAGTTGAAGCTGGCGGCGGTACGGCGAG
>Ga0307478_10000111_pt1 | contig 95220 bp, 74 predicted proteins | sample atmos_gasesECM4C_2_FD_203713 | JGI IMG/M metagenome (GOLD analysis project Ga0307478, IMG submission 203713) | Hardwood forest soil microbial communities from Morgan-Monroe State Forest, Indiana, United States - atmos_gasesECM4C_05 | ecosystem: Environmental > Terrestrial > Soil > Temperate...
ACACCCCTGATAACCCGAGCGCTTCCAAACCATCCGTGGCCCAGAAATGAGCTGTGGCATCGAGGTCAGAACCAGACTGGTAGAAGGATCCAATTTCGAGACCTATGAAGTTCGCGTAGGGATAGTGTACAAACCAGTTCACTCCGGTGACATGCGAGTAGTAGGTGAAAGGGTTTTGTTGAAAAAAATTGTAGTACCAAGCCGTCACCAAGCCACCCATAGGAAGAGTGCGCATCAATATCACGAAGAGCACTGCGAAATGGATTGGACTAGGATCGTACCCTACGACGACCAGAGAGAGGCACAAGCCCGCTAAAACAGCGAGAAATCCGAACGTCACTTTCAGGCCGAAAGGACTCCTGCCCACTCTTAACACGGCGTAAACGCCAGGAATAAATACTATGGAAAGGATCGAACCTTTCGTACCCAGTGCGCTGTAAACCAGAAGCTGGCCCAATATCCCGGTCAGCAACAACCAGTAACGACGATAATACAGTCCGAAACCCATGAGAAATGGATTAATTGCGCCGGTCAGCCCCATGAGGGCATAGCTAACCGCGGTTCCTTCTCCAACGTCTTTGGCAGCGTTGCGCTGGTCGTATATATCCGCGAACGAAACGATGTGCAAGTGGCTGTGGAGAACAGCTAACACCCAGATCACCAACCCAGTTGCCAGACACCCAAAGAATATCCAGAACGCTTTACGAGAGATCCTGACGGGGCTAAATGGCAGAAGAGGAAACAGGTAGCTCGATCCAGTTAGTGCAAAAGCTACAAAGAAAACAATCATGACAAGGCAGACTTCAGTGGGTGTATTGATACCTGCAAATAGTGGAACAAACATCGAAGGAATGATCACGGTGATATAAAGCACCCAATAAGCCAAATGCGAGGGCCGAGTCAGATGAATCGGCATCCAAAGACTGGGCAACAAACTCAGAACCCAGGCCAGAACCACGTACTTCGTGGATGGAGGATAGTAGTTGAAACCGAAGTAGGCCCAAGTGGGATCCAAGTAATTGATATACATCCATAGGAAGCACGCAACGTAAGCGGTCACGCCGCAAACTAACAGCATCCGCTGCTTACCGGTGTTTAACGACTTACTCATCTTTGCCACCAACCAATGTGGCGTTTTCTGGTTGGGCTTTTCCTCCCGGGCCAAACCAGCGAGGGACCGACTTTATCGTGTCTAGTTGGGGTTCGCATTCCGCCCTCATCAGCGAATGGAAGGACAGAAATCCAACCCCCAAGGTAGCGGCGTACACAGCCGCCGACACCACCATACCGTACACGGCACCCCGTACACCAAAATGTATCACCATCGGTATCCCTGCAACGAACGTGGCGGCGCCGCTGGCCACATAGGCGTAAAGAACCATATTCGGTCTCTCGACTGATTTCATAGCGGCGTTCATGGTATTGCCAACTGCCATCAAGAGAGGAACCAGAGCCATCGTCCCCAGCAGCGTCGAAACCTCATCGAACTTGCCCCCATAAATACGATGCACCACAGAATTTCCGAAGAGCATCGCTAACAGAAGAAAGCCTCCACTCAGCAGAACGAAACTCAGTAAATACTTTTTCCACAATGAGAAAAACTCCCTTGCTTGTTTCGATGCATAGCGGTGAGCCAGCATCGGCAACACCAAGAAGGTAATGGCACCCAAGACTTGATCAACCGGGGATACCAACATGTAGATGGCGCGCAGCTCCGCCACTTCTTTCAGGGAAAGAAATCCCGCAACCACCCAGTAATAGCCCTGGTTTGTAAGTTGAAATACAAACGCGGTCCCCAGGATCCAACGCGCATACTTCCAATGCTCTGATCGATGGTTTGGGTGCGCATCGGTGAAAGCTTCCATCGACATTTTTCGCGGCAACTCGCGGATGACAGATATTCCCCCTGCGATCCATCCAACCGCGACAATCAGAAACACTGACAAGCCATTCAGAAAGCCGGCTCGCATCGTAACCCCCAGCAGTATCAGGAGCGTCAGAAAGAAGACGAGCGACAACTTCGCGGCAGCCTGAGGTCGCCTCTGTACATACAGCATACGGCGCACTAGAGCCGCGGTTAGAAGAATACCGCTGCTCAGAGTCAAACCTAACAGCGGCCGGGTTGACACAGCCGGCGCCGTCCATGAAAGCACTCGCCATACAAGAAACAATAATATTGTCAGTGCAACCCCAAGTAACGCATTGTTACGCCACAATAGCCAGCGGTACTCCGGACCATGATTACGATATCGACCAGCGCCGTAGACGGTATAAGTTTCGAGGATTGCGGCGTTGTGTAACCCATTCAAGAAGGTGAATCCGGAATACACCAGCGCAAACATCCCATATTCTTCTTTGCTTACCGTACGCGCCAGGGCAATGTTGGCAATAAACATTCCTCCGACCGAGAACCCCTGGTCTGCGATGCTGAAAGCGACCTGATTCAGCCTGGCCCAGCCTAGCGGGAAGGCAGATGAATTCAGCCAGCGGTTCAGTCGACTCATTCCTAGGACTCTTCCGCCTCATCCGCAGTCCCATCAGGACCCTCCCGAGGTGAACGCCGAGCCAGACGAATCCACGCTTTATGCGTCATGGCGTGCAGGCGCGAGCCATTGGGCGGGCTCCAGGGCATCTTTGCGTTGACGGAACGAAAAACTTCCAGCGCCAACACCTTCCCGGGATCATTCGGGTCAGCACGTCGCCAACGCTTCTGCAAGAACACCCAGTAGATCGCTCCCGCAAGCGTAACCAGCGCGAATAAGGAAGCTACAATCGAACGTGGAGGGAAGGATTTCTTTTCCGGCAACTCCGCGGGATCAAGAACTTTCACACTCGGCGTATCCTTGACTTCTTCAACTTTTTCCATTTCATACTGTGCGGTCAAGGTCTCGAAAACCGCCTCTTGGACCTTGACGTTGCGATAAAGATCATAGTAAGTCACGCCGAGTACAGGGAGTTGTCGGATGGAAGGATAAATTTCGCCGGTTTGAAGCGACTTGCCAGGTTGTCCTCCTCCGAGTTTTTCCAACTGGGCGCGTAGCTCCGCAATACTGCTCTTACTGGACTGCACACGGGGGTTGTTGTCCGTATAAATCTGCTGCAGGCCCTTCAAGTCGGATTCCATGCCGATTAGCTGTCCTTGAACGCTGGCAGCCGCTTCCACCATCGCTTTCCCTTGCTCCTCGATGTCAATCGCCGTGTTCTTGCTGGCGAATTGGCTGAATGCCAACGAGGCAGCGTCCAGCTGTTGCTTAACTGCCCGGAGACGCCCTTCGAGAAAGACACGCTGGCGATGCGCTTCCGAGTTGTTTACCTCCGCCATTAGGCGGTTCAATTCGTCGACGTATCCCTGACCGATGGCAGCGGCGCGTTTTCGGTTTTTGTCGGTAACCTCAATGGTGATGATCCCGCTTTTCCGATCCTCCGAGATGGCGCTGTTGTCCGACAGGTCCTTACAAGCGTCCTCTCTGTACTTGTCCCCATAGACCTTCTGAAGGTCGAACCGGTCCACCAACCTCTCCTGGATGGTATGGCTTTTCAGAACGCCCACGTACTCTGCCCCAACATTCTTAAGACCCAAGAGGTCTCCAGCAATGGCTCCCAACCCGCCGCCGCCACCACCGCCGCCTCCCCCTCCGCTGCTTCCTCCCGACTTTCCTGCTCCGCTTCCCCCTCCGGTCATCATCGCAGCCATCATCCCCATAGCCGAACCTTCTGACTCTGGGGGCATCAGTTGCACCGTGGACGCATAATGGTTGGGAATCAAGATCGCCACCAAAACGCCGAGCATAATTCCTATGCCGGTTACCTTGCCCAGGAACCGGCGCTCATCCCAGAGAAGGCGCCAGCGTTCAATCGACCTGTCGCGCGACGCACTGACCTCATCTCGTATGCCGAGTTCTTCGGGAGTGCGTCTAGCGATGTCTTCGTCATTCCTTGTTGGAGTCAGCTGTGACATGTCCCTCATTTCTTGAGCCGCCAGTTTGGATACAACGTCAACTGGAGTGACGCAGTGAAATCCGATTGCCCGGTGGGCGCGAGCACCGGGAATCTCCACTGTTCTTCCTGAAGCAACCCGGACAGGGAGATGTTGTGCCGAATCATAAATTCACTGCCCACAGAATAGTCAGCCAGCCGACCGCCACCGATGAAAGCAGGGGATACGGTCTGCAGACGATAGCCCAACTGCAGCTTATTTCGCGGAGAAAACGAGTACGTCAACCAACCTTGCGCCCCTCGGCCCTCCCGGCCTATCCAACTCGCCATTAAAGTTCCGTCGTTGGTATAGCCTGAACGAAAGCGATCACCGTCGTAATAAATGGTACCCCGGAGGACATGGTTCCGGGACTCGTTAATGCCTTCGGCGCGAAACTCCATTTTGGGAATTTTCGGTACCTGGGGCATGTAGATCCCAGGATTCACGTTTGCACGCGTGGAGCCGATCGGCGAAATCTCGTCCCAGACCATGGAGTCCAGGTAAAGCGTCAACCAATTCCTTAGACCTGGTATGCGGTAGGTAAAATCGGCGGCCGAGACCCGCTTGCCAGGATTCTTTGCCAAGTTCGGCGTGTGTACATAATAGGAATCAAAGAAAGTGCCGAATGTCACCGGCAGTCCGGGGCCTCCGAACATGGCAGTGATTCCCATCCCAAATTCAAAATTGGGAGTGGGCTGAAAGCTGATCTTTTCTCCATGAATGAAAGGCTGGGGCGAGATGTTCGGGCCAACCACTCCGGAGTGTCCCGGATAAGACTGGCAACTCGGCACCACGCATCGCTCCCAGTGCTGCCCGGAGAGCTGCCCAATGAAGAACTCGGTGCGGAACGGGCCTAGCACGCGCGACAAACCCGGTATCTCATGCGGCATGACATCGTCAATTCTAACCATCGGAAACGGAGCGGCATTGTCGCTCATCAGCAGCGACCCGGACTCTCCGGGGCCGAGCCAGACACTTTGGACCCCAACGGATATCTGAACATTGTTGATATTGACCGACGCCATGCTATTGAGCAGATTGAATTGATTCGCCTCACTGGTTCCGTTCGCCAAGGGAGGATTTGCATCGGCGGCCGCGATAGCGTCCAAGACCTGAGGAGAGCTGGTTGGCATGGCGGGCGCGTGTTGATATTCGCCCTGAACAGAAAAGGCCATCGGCCCCAGTTCGGCGTCCGCAGTCACTCCCGTTATGTTATTAAATCCAGTCCAGTAGGGCCGGCCGTAATCATTGATCAAAGTTTGCCCGAAATGAAACCCGTCACGGAGAGGCGTACCGGAAATTCCCATTGCTCGCGTGTACACCGACTCCACGCGTGCCGAGACATTGGAAGCGCCATTCAGCCTTTCGATCTCCGGCGTGAATTCCTGGAGCAAAGCCCTATAGAGGCTGCCCGCTTTGGACTCGGCAATCCCATTATCCGAAGGTGTGCCCGTTGCATCGTCCAGCAAACGGGCGCACTGCATTCGCGTCCATGGACGCATACCAAGAATAGCTGACTTCAGGTAACCTAACGCAATGAGACGTTCGAGCCCGGGATATATCCAACTGTCCAGCGGAACATATGGTGAGGCCATGTAATTCGGATTACGATCCTTCTCTCCGGTCCGTTCTTCGATCAGGCTTCCCCACCCCGATCCGCCGACTTCTGGGTCATGGTGCGCCCGATAGACCTGCCGCCCGAAATACCATCCCAGTGCACTGCCAACGATCACATCCGAGGGAAAGTGTTGCTTGGCGGTTACGCGTGTGACTGTGATGGTCGACGCCAGCCCATAGGCAGCCATTTGGCTGAACCAACCCGGGTATTCGTGCGCCCAGACGCTGGCCATCGACCACGCGATGGCAGAATGTTCGGACGGAAACGACGCACCACCCTGAAAGAAGTTTCCGTGTTCATTGCCATCCAGAGGGCGTTGCCTTTGCGTTATGGCCTTGAGCAGATATGCGACCGCGGTCGCGTTGATGGCGGCCTCGTCGCTGAGCAGTCCGGTTTCTTGCAAACGGTCATCATGGGTGACGTGACCGAGAATAAACGAGGTGCCACCAAATCCGATCAGCGAGTATGTACCGTAATCAGAAATTGACTTGCTCGTTGAGATGTGGCTGGCTGGAACCTGTTTCGACCACCAGCTATCGCTAGCAATGAAAGCGCTCAGCAAGCCGGCCGAGGGGACGATCCATTTAAGATCCTTGACTTGGAGGCGGCTGGGCGCTGTCCAGAATTCCTTCTGGTCACTGCCAAGATGCTTAAGGAAGGGCCGAAGCAAGTGGTTCTCCGGATCCTCGCCAGGCCGCAACCAACCGCGATTCTCCTGGGATGAATCTAGGCGCATCGGATCTACTCGCGGAGCCACACCCGTGTCCGGAGTGGCGGGAGCAGCATTGCCCTGAGTCTGGCCAGCCAGAGTCAGAGCGCTCAGCAACAGAACTCCCAGTAAACAACGTTCCATCACAGAGAGCACCCGATCCTAACCTTAGAACTTGGCGAAATAGTAGGTCGCGATGCCCGCCGAAGCTGCCAACTGCGCGGTCTGCAAAACTGTTTTGAATTTGGTACCAAATGAATAGGTTTGCTCGGGCACAACGATCATGTCACCTGGCCGCAGTTCAGTACTTTGGACGCCTCCAGTGAACACTCCCCCGGAACCACCCGCAACTGAACCATCCGCACGGACCACGAACGTACCCCCCTTATCGGCTAAAGCCGTCGGTCCACCTGCTTGTTTCAGGTACCAACCGGCACTTCTGCCAGGCTTGTAAGTGAGGGCAGTCGGATTGTAGACCGCGCCATCCACTAAAACGATGCCGGGCCTCTTGGGAATGCGTATCACGTCACCCGCGCGCACTTGAATGTCGGCAGAGGTATTGGCCCACCGCTTTACATCGGAGGAGATGTGGATCACTAGGCGCCCTACAGGCGGAGTATTCTGCAATTCCTCGATGACCTTCTGATACTGTAAAACCGCCGCTTTGGCTTGGACTTGTTGATCCAGGTCGGCTCCGGGGGGAGGTTTCACCAGCCCCACTTCAGCCTGGACTCGCTGGAGCAAGTCGGCCCGGTTCTTCTCTTCCAATTCTCGGACCTGGGCGCGCTCAAACACCGCCCCATAAGGATAAGAGTTGGGCAAAAACCCACCGGCGCGCGCGATGATCGAACTTAGGCGCTCGCCAGGTTGGATACCATAGCCACCCGGATGTGCAACCTCGCCTTTGACCTGTATAACCGCGCCCAAGTCGTCCCATCCAGACAACTGACGAATCGTGAGAACATCGCCGTCGTGCAACCGAACATCCGTATCGGGTACACCTGCAAGAGCGCTTCCGATTTGCACAGTCTGATGATCCGAGATGATTTTACTCCCGTGCTCGACCATGTAACTTGTGAGGTCTGCTTCTTTCGTATAGGCACCACGCTTGAGGCCGCCAGCGAATTGAACCAAGTCGGCTGCGGACATTCCAGCACCCAAGGGATACTTACCAGGACGGCCAACCTCGCCTTCGATGGTTACCGTGGCTGGATCAACTTTGTTCAGATCTCTGTGGATGAAAACGCGGTCTTTCGGCTCAAGGAGGATATTGTCCTTCGGGTCGCCATCCATTGCCCGCCGCAGGTTGACACTGAATACACGGAGTTTCCCGTCATCGGTCTTGCGGAAGACCTGGGCATCTCCGATCAAGGCATCCGAGGTAGTTCCCCCCGCCAGATAAACCGCGTCAAGCAGATAAGCGGCGCCATTGGTGATGTGATCGCCCGGATCTCTCACCTCTCCGGTCACCGTAATGACCGGAGCGTCCTCGAAATCGAAGCGCCCGAACACCCGCACAGTGTCAAAGGGTTGCAAGGTCAACTGCTGGTCTTTCCCGTCAAGCGCATCTCCGAGGTTGAAAGCCAAGACCTCCGGAGTGTTATCGGGCTTCGTGAGACGAATAATCTCGGCGTGCTGTTTGTAGGGCTCAGGTAAGAGATCTTTGTAAGACTTGATCAAGTCCGTGACTTTCATGCCGTCGCGATAGGCGAATTTCCCTGGACGGAAAACATGCCCCTCCAGATAGACGGTTTTATCAGCGTACGGCAAGATGGGCGAAACCTTGATCTTGTCGCCCTCCTGGACGTTGAAGTCTTGCAGGGCTTTGGTCACGTCAGAGGCGCTGTTATTTTCCGGAATGTCAAGACGTAACATGGTGCGAGTGTCGTGCTCAACCAGACGTTCTACATCGACGTGTCGAAGCGTGCCAGAAGGCAGCACCCCCCCGGCCAGCTCTAACACATCAGCCAGGGTCTTTTCCTGGTTCAGTTCATAAATCGCCGGCCGGCGAACCATACCTTCAATGGTGACTTGAGAACGCAGCGGAGGAACCAGAATGGTGTCGCCCGATTCCAGCCTTCGCATTCCGGCGGGAACGCCATGTAACAACAAGTTGTACACATCGACTGTTTCGATAAGTTCTTGGCCACGGTAGTGCTTGAATATGCGTAAGCTACCGCTCGATGTTGGTCCCCCAGCTTGGTAAACGGCATTCAAAGGGGTGGACAGGGCAAGAACATCGTAAGGGCCGGGATGTTCCACATCGCCGACAACATAGACGCGGACGCTGCGGACGCGGGCCAGGGAGATTTCCACCTGCACATTGCGATACTGCGTGCGCATCGCCGTCTGCACCACTTGTTGCGCGTCACCCAAAGTCTTACCTGAGACCTGTACCGCACCAGCGTCGGGCAAAACCAGCCGACCGGTGCGATCAACAGCCCTGGTCAAGTGGTCGGAAAGACTGCCGGCGAAATCCAGATTCAAGTCATCTCCGGGGCCGAGAACGTACTCAGGGCCGACCGGCATGTCCATGGGGAGGTCATCAAAATTTCCGGTTCCGTTCTGAAATAAATCGATACCGAAACGGTCGAGGATCGGCGAACGACGGGCGTACTGCTGATAGAGATCGTAGAGGGACGGAATATCGGCGTACGGATTAGGCTGATGCTTGATTGGTGGCTGACGCTCCATGTCAAGCGGCGAGAACTGGGGCTGATTGTTGGTATAAGACCCCTGAAAACCGGACAAAGAATTTCCACCTGGGTTCAGAGTGGCCTGCTGCGGCAAAGGAGTGGGCGCACCAAAAGGGTTGTAGGACCCGCTCGACCCCAATCCCGTTCCGGGTCCTCCGAAAGGTAAGGACAAGCCCGAGACTCCGCCACCCCCCGATCCAGACGCTGCCCCAAAGAGCGAACCTGCGCCCCCGGTCCCTGAATTGCCAAAATTTCCGCCAAAAAGGCTGTTGGAACCTCCGCCAGCACCGCCCATGCCGCCGCTGGCGCCGTTTAAGCCGCCCAATCGTGCAGAGATGAGCGACGACATGGAACCAGAGCCCATTCCTGGTAGCCCGGTCCCACTTCCAGAATCGTAATAGTCGGCAAACGCCCCCGATGACTGGGCCTGCAGCAAGGTCCTACGTGGATCATAGTTTTGTTGCGGTATCTGCTGATTGGGTATCTGTTGGTTAGGTATTGAACCACCCGGAGAGACCGTATTGAGTCCAGGGGTCAGCGGTGCCCTGAAAGGTTGTGTCGCGCCCGGAGTGGTCGGCTGGGTCGTCTGAGGCGAAGGGAAGTTAGGATTGGGAGTCCGCTGAAGATCATCCTCATGACGCAACCAATATACATCTTCTTGCCCCGAGGGGGGTTTGATGTTGGGGATTTGCCCAGTCAGTGAAGTGCTGAGCGAACTCGGAGTCGGCGACCCCGGGCCGGTGCTTGGCAGGGGAGTTAATCCCGCCATCCAAGTCTGCTCCAACTCCTCTTGCGTAGGTTTGGCGCGGATATAGTAGCGATCTTCGATTTCGCGAGTGAACTGGCTCCGAACCTTCTGGTCGTCCCGCACTAATTGGAAAACCGCATCATCGGTCAAGTCGTCCTCACCGATCACCCGTCCCTGTTCAAAAGCAGTGCGAACCAATAGTTTCTTGCACTTCAACAGGAGTCCAGGCTCAGCAGTAAGCAGTGAGATAATTTTTTCAGACGAGAGCGCGACGAGCCGGTCCGCCTCCGCTTCGGCACGAGATTGCTCCAAGGGAACTGCGCGCGTCCGATCATAATCTTGGTTGGTTGACGATTTATCGTAGGTCTTGGTAAAGGGCCGATCTTCCTGGGCGGATAGTCGAGCCGCTCCAAAAGTGAAGGCTAATAGCAACAGCAATCCCATCGGCAAGCCGTACAATGTGTTTGACAATCGAACTCTCATGACATCTCTCCCACTGCAATTGAACGCACGCCAAGCAGGCAGAAAACCATTGTTTGCAATTGCTGGTAGCGGATCAAAATTCTTCCCATAATCGATGGCACTTGGAGCCAAGGCCGCTTCGCGGCTCCGCCCTCTCACTTACAAGGTTTGTGTGAGCTAAACCTATTTATTTAAAACTGTATACGGATCAAACAGCTTACAAGCTTGTCAAACTATCGCACCAAGCCATCTCTACACGAGCACAGGGATCGATGCTTGTCCAAACCCTTATCCCAGCACAAAGTCGCGGGAAAGATTGCCGCGACACTTCAACGCAAAGCCAAGAGGTTAAGATCGCAGCCATCTAACCGCCGCTAGGCAGTCCCTACCAACTCTGCTTTGTTGCGCAACACACTCAGGATGCCTTGTTCCGACGACTCCACCCGCATGGAGCGAATATCGACAAAAGCCCAATAGAAGATGCCGCTGTTACGTTCGGGTGCAACCGCAAGAATCTTCATTTGGGGATATCGCCCCAAGAGAAAACCGTGCAGGCCCGGACGAGTCTCCGGCTCCTCCAGCGCGATGATCAAGTAGTCTGGCCGCGTCCGTTCCACCAATTCAGTGAGTTCGGCATCGTCTGCGGTCTCGCCCACGATCTCAATGTCTGGTTGATCTACTACCGTTGCTAGTACTAGATCCTTCATCAGACGTGGCCGGTTTGCAACCAACACTTTGACTTTTTGCACGCTGTTTTCTCCGTGCCACAAGTCTCGCCCAGAACCGAAGGAAAAGTAAGACTCAAATCCGGTCCAAAGAACCTAGATGTTTAGTACCAAAGAGTTTACGTCAATCGGGAACCATCTGTCTGTTTGCGGGCAGGCCAGTACCAAAAAAGTACCGCCAATGTTCGGGATCACCTCATGCTACCGCACCGGGTACACGGCAACGTTCCACCGCGCCCAAGCGATCACTCGCTCCCAGCTTGCGCAACATGCGGTGGATGTGGTTCTTCACGGTCTGCTCGGAAAGATTGAGCTGGGCAGCGATTTCTTTATTGGTAAGACCGCGGCTGATCATTTGCACCAATTGCTGCTCGCGACGAGTGAGGCCCAGATCATGTTTGAACACAAAGGCTTCCGCACGCGGCGCGGGATTGACCAGTTGCTCGAAGAGAGCGATGCACAAGGCGGGAGGACAAACCGCTTCTCCGTTGGCTACGGCGCGGACACATGCAGCCACCTCCATTGCCGAGGCCTCTTTCAATACATAACCCACAATGCCGTCACGCACGGCCTTCAGGAACGTTTCCCGCTCGGATTCCATGCCCACCATTACTACCTTGAGGTCAGGCATGGCGGCGCGCACTTCCGAAACCAGACGCAATTCGGAGAGCGCAACTGTTGCCGAATCGCAAAGCAGGACGTGTGGGGCGACGGCGGCGATTTGTTGAACGATATCAGGTGCGAAGGCGTATGCGCCCACCACCCGTATATCGCTCTTCTTATTGAGAATCCGTGCGAGAGCTTCGCGCAAAAGACGGTTCTCAGCCAAAATAAAGACTTGCACAACGACAATGTCAGCTAACATAACAAACCTCTGCACCCCACATGCGCGCCCCCCACGCACTGTTTGAGGTGTGGTCAGAATTCGAACAAGCGTTGCAACTAATTGTCGGATAAGCATATCCGCTTTTTGGGAAAAATGCGAGAGATACAGGGGCTCCCGACTCAACCCGATATGATTGCGCGACCAAAGTTGAGGTCGCGTATCTAATAGGATTGATCCGGCAGCCGCAAGCAAGCCGGAATCCTCCACAGGAAACTGAGACGGAATGGCGAAACCAATTTTGTTGAGTGTGGACGACGACTCCGATGTGTTGCGTGCGATCGAGCGCGACCTGCGATCACACTATGGGGCGGACTATCGCGTCATTGGGAGTGATTCTCCTGAAGGGGCGCTGGATCTGCTGCGGCATTTGAAGCTGCGCAACGATAGTGTGGCGTTATTGCTGGCGGACCAGCGCATGCCGCGCATGGACGGAATTGGCTTCCTGCAAGAAGCGATGCAGATATATCCCGACGCGAAACGAGCATTGCTCACCGCCTATGCTGACACCAATGCTGCGATTGGCGCCATCAACCAAGCCAGTATCAACTATTTTTTTATGAAGCCGTGGGACCCACCCAGCGAGCATCTGTATCCGCAACTGGATGATCTTCTCGATGACTGGCAAGCTTCCTATCGTCCGGTGTTTGAAGGTATTCGTGTACTGGGCACACGCTGGTCGCCGCGATCCTACGAGCTGCGGGATTTTCTGGCGCGCAATCGTGTCCCTTACCAGTGGATCGATGTTGAGCAAACCGTCAACGATCCGGAGACAAAACGCCTTCTCGAGGCTCTCGGCCCGGACGCGCCGAGTTTGCCGATCGTGCTCTTCCCGGACGGAACCAAGCTCCTGAAAAGTGTGCCTGCGGATGTTGCACAAAAGGTTGGTTTGCGCACCCGCGCGCAGACTGACTTCTACGATCTTGCAATCGTGGGCGGGGGACCGGCGGGCCTGGCGGCTGCGGTATATGGCGCGTCGGAAGGTCTGCACACGGTGATTGTCGAACGAGAAGCTCCAGGCGGTCAGGCGGGGATGAGTTCGCGGATTGAGAACTATCTGGGATTTCCGACCGGGCTGAGCGGTGGCGATCTGGCGCGGCGCGCGGTGGCGCAGGCGATGCGTTTCGGAGTTGAAATATTGGCGCCACAAGAAGCGGTCGCGGCGCGAACTGAGGGGCCGTATCGCATTCTGAAGCTAACAGACGGCAGCGAGATTTCCTGCCACGCGCTTATGATTGCCACCGGAGTGCAGTGGCGGAAACTGGACGCACCAGGAATTGACCGGCTGCAAGGGGCGGGCGTTTACTACGGCGGAGGAGCGACGGAAGCGTTGTCCTGCAAGAACGAGATTGTTTATGTGGTGGGCGGAGCGAACTCGGCCGGGCAGGCGGCGATGAACTTTGCCCGCTACGCGCAGCGCGTGATCATTCTGGTGCGAGGTGAGTCGCTCTCAAGCACCATGTCGCAGTATTTGATTGACCAGATCAAGGCGACTCCGAACATCCAACTATGGACGCACGCCAGCATCGAGGAAGCACACGGCGAGACCCATTTGGAAGAAATATCCGTATTGTGCACGGATACGAACAAGATTGAACGGGTGCCAGCGAGTTCAATGTTCATCTTTATTGGAGCCTTGCCGCGCACCGACTGGCTGGGAGACCTGGTAAATCGAGACGAACGCGGCTTCCTGCTGACCGGTCCCGATCTTATGCAGGACCGGCAGCGGCCGAGTGGCTGGACTCTCGATAGAGATCCCTTTCTGCTCGAGACCAACGTCCCCGGAATTTTTGCGGTGGGCGATGTGCGGCATGGTTCGGTCAAGCGTGTGGCTTCGGGAGTGGGCGAAGGATCTGTGGCAGTGCAATTCATTCATCAATACTTGAGTAAGGTATAAATGGCGGAAAAATCCGAACTACTCCGTGTGCCGGTATTTGCCGATCTGCCGGACGATCAGATTGAATGGTTCCTCAGCCAATCGCAAGAACTCCATCTCAAGGCGGGGGAGACCTATGCGCGCCAGGGAAGCCCCGCCGACGCCATGTTTGTGCTGCTTGAAGGAGTGCTTCAGGGGCGGGGCGAACTGAATGGCGAAACCTTCATCTTTAATCTGGCGCCGGGCGCTGTTACCGGAGTGCTGCCCTTTTCGCGGATGAAGGAGTTTACGGTGAGCGGGCGAGCGGAGACGGACAGTCGCGCGCTGCGATTTCCTGCCTCGCTGTTTCCAGATCTCGTACAAAAGATGCCGGAGCTGACGAAACGTCTGGTGGGCCTGATGGCCGACAGGATCCGGGAAGCCACCCGGATGGAACAGCAGCGCGACCGGTTGGCGGGACTGGGCAAGCTTTCCGCTGGCCTCGCGCACGAGCTTAACAATCCAGCGTCGGCTGCTACCCGCGCCGCCAGTCAACTGCGCGGGGTTTTGCAACGCATTCGCGACGCCAGTCAGGAATTGGGCCGGCGCAACTTGAGTGCCGAGCAGAAACAAGAGATTGCCAAGATTGAAGATGAGGTGGCGCTGTCGAATGAACCTCCGCCAGATGCGTTGACCATCAGCGACCTGGAAGACCGGCTGGATTCATTATTGCGCAGCCACGGACAGGACGATTTGTGGCAGTTGGCTTCCGATTTGGCGCACAAGAACGTCAAGCCGGAAGTCCTGGAGCATGTGTTCGCAATTCTTGACGCGCCCACCGCGCGCGCGGCGTTGGTACGGATTGCAGCTTGGATCGAGATTCTCGACTTGCTGCATGAGATTGAAAGCGCCACCACGCGAATTTCAGATCTGGTGCGCGCGATCAAGGAATATACGTACATGGATCAGGCCCCGCTTCAGAATGTAGATATTGTGAAAGGCCTGGAGACCACGCTTACTATTCTGAATCACAAACTAAAACGCGGAGTCGTGGTAAAGCGTGACTACCAGCGGGTTCCGTTCCTGGTGAATTCGTTCGGCAGTGAGCTCAATCAGGTTTGGACCAACATCATCGACAATGCCATCGACGCCATGGGCGGTCAGGGAGAGTTGCGGGTGCGGACCTACCGCGATGACAACTGCGTGGTGGTGGAAATCGGCGACAACGGTCCGGGGATTCCACCGGAAGTAGTTCCTCACATCTTTGAGCCATTCTTCACCACCAAAGCAGTCGGACAAGGGACCGGGCTCGGCCTCGATACGGTGCAGCGCATTGTGAAGAAGCATGGAGGCAACATTCAAGTGAATTCGAAACCCGGCGACACGCGCTTTCAAGTGTGGCTTCCATTGTCTAAGCCGGTGGCAAGCTGAGAGCATGGACGCTACGAGTAGACTTGCGCTGCGGTCTCCCTAAGGTAGAATCTCCAGCTAGTAAAGCATTCAAAATGCAGCGTGCCTGGGGTGTCCCATGAAATCCTGCAAGATCCCTTTTCCATCCTTCGCTCCAGCGATTCTCAATGAGTTCTAACGCCTGTTTTGCGACACTGTAAGCAAGGTAAGCGCTTTGCGAGTTTGCTTTCTACCCGAATAATGCAGTGCACGGCTCCCAAACTAGCAACATTCCTGCTTGACCGGGGTTAGGCTGGAGGAGGAACATGCAGGGGTCGTTTCCCCTGACGCCCTTGGCTCCCGCGCGATTTAGGCCTGGATGCCCACCGGTCATCTTTAAGGAGGGCCTCATGAAGCCCGTCCACTTCGTGTTCGTTTGCTTAATGCTCGCCGGTACACCCGCTCCAACACAATCTGGCTCCATATCGTTGGCCAACCAACTGAACGGAGGGCCCAATATGCAAGCGCCGCATCCGGGGATGCCCTGGAATTTTTCCCAGATGCCGAAAGGTGGGAAGTTCGCCCAGCGGGGAACTCGCGCACTGAGGGGCACCGGGGGACGACGAGCAACCCAACAGGATTCGGGGCTGGACTTTGCAAACGCCGTCACCTACTACTCGAGTGGGGCCGGGGCGGACTCTATCGTGATAGCGGATGTAAACGGAGACGGCAAACCTGATTTGGTGGTGGCGAACAGTTGCACGGACTATGCGTGCACCGGCAGCAGCAGCGTTGGCAATGTGAGTGTTCTGTTGGGTAATGGTGACGGGACCTTCCAGACAGCGATTTCTTACGCGGTCGGTGGGTTCCGTCCTACTTCAGTGGCGATGGCGGACGTGAACGGAGACGGAAAGTTGGATGCGCTCGTGGCCAGCTTCTGCGGCGATATCAACTGCGATACCACCGACGGTGTAGTTAGTGTGCTGTTGGGGAACGGCGACGGAACCTTTCAAGCACCCGCCACCTACGACGCAGGAGGATACTCTACGAATTCGGTGGCGATTGCCGATGTGAACGCGGATGGGAAGCCCGACATTCTGCTCGCGAACGATTGTGGGGGCGATGTTAGTTGCAGCTCAGAAGGTACGGTCGGCGTGTTGTTGAACAATGGCGACGGGACCTTTCAGACCGCCGTCTTGTATTCCTCGAGCGGGTACAGGACCTTGTCGGTCGCAGCAGCGGACGTGAACGGGGATGGCAAGCCCGACATTATATTAACCAACGGTTGCGGTGTTGCCTGCGATAATCAGGAACCGGACGGCACGGTCGGCATTTTGTTGAACAATGGGGACGGAACTTTCCAACCTGCTGTCACCTACGATTCGGGCGCCTACTATACTTGGAGTGTCGCCGCCGGAGACCTGAACGGAGACCACAAGATTGACCTCGCCGTTACCAGTGCTTACGGCGGTCTTGGGGTCCTCATTGGCAATGGCGACGGAACTTTTCAGACAGTTGTGAGCTACAACACGGGCGGAATCACTCCTGCCGGAGTAGAGATCGCGGATGTGAATGGAGACGATAAACCCGACATTCTAGTGGTAAACGGCGACCCCGACGATTCGGTGGCCGTGTTCTTGGGCAACGGCAACGGAACCTTTCAGAAAGCAGTAACCTACGGCTCGGGGGGAGGAGGGGCTGGGGCGGTGTCGGTCGGAGATTTAAACGGGGACGGCAAACCTGACCTGGCAGTTGCCAATGGGTGCGACACATACGGTTGCTTGGGCCAACCCACTGGCGTGGTAGGCGTACTCATTAACACCAGCCAGACAGTGGACGGACCTCTCGCCTCGTTTTCTCCGACAAGCCTGAGTTTCGGAGCTCAGAACGTCGGCGCATCGAGCACTCCGCAGGCGACGATGCTTACTAACACCGGAAATGTGAACCTGTCCATCACGTCCATCCAAATCGCCGGAACGAACAGCAGTGACTTTGCCCAGACCAATGGTTGCCCTTCATCGCTGTCACCCGGCAAGAGCTGCAAAATCAGTGTCACCTACACGCCCACGGGAGGAGGTCTGCGAGAAGCTGAGCTGAAATTCACCGACAACGCACCTGGCAGCCCGCAGGCGGTCGCCCTGACCGGCGCAGTGCATGATTTCTCTTTGGCTGTGACGTCCCAGACAAGTTTGACCGTCACACCGGGGCAGGCGGCTAACTACGCTATTGCAGTTAGTCCGGTCAATGGATTTGCCCAAAAAGTCGTGCTCAGCTGCAGCGGTGCCCCGGCAGAATCGACCTGCACCATAAGTCCTAGTTCGGTGACCCTGAACGGCACAGCCAGCGTTCCAGCCGACGTTGCGGTAGTCACCTCCGGAACCTCGGCGGGTCTCGCGCACCCTCCCGGGTTCCCGCCAGCTGGCATCAGGAGTGCGCTGTGGTTAGCGTTCCCTGGCATGTCAGGGCTGGTACTGCTGGGCAGCAGACCCCGCAAGTGGCAGGTTCGAGTGCTTTTTGGACTAGCTTCCATGTGTTTGTTGTTGCTTTTAATGACATGGCCCGCCTGCGGCGGAAGCGGCAGTGGAGCTGGTGGGACGCCGGCGGGTACTTACAATCTCACGTTGACAGGCACGTTCACGTCCGGCACTGCCAAGTTGGCTCACAATATGGAAGTCGCACTGGTCGTGAAGTAAGGTCTATGAATGCTTGGCACTCGGTTTTGCGGACTTCGCATTGCACGACGAATCTTACGGGGAGAAATGGCCTTGGAGTTTGGCGGCTCTTCCAAAAAACTGCTGGCTAGCATCGCGATACCACTCATTGACCATGCCGGAGGGGTTTTGAGTGCGTTCAGAGTACGTACACCCGAAGCATCCACCAGACAAGGAATATAGCGACGATGGCGCCCGCGATGTGAACTGCCCAGTCACCAGCTGTTTTCGGTGTCCCAAAATTGAACATGCGGCAATGGTAGCAGGCCCCGCGCAGGTAGCGGTAAATGGTCATTTCACTCATTGAGAGTCAATGAGTGCTTACGCCCGTTTGAGACTGCTTAGAGGCAGGGAAGAACCTCCACCCGGACGCGGGTGGTATCGGTGTCCGTTCCCTGTGAAGTTCTCCCCTTACCGCGCGGTAAACCCCACACTACAAGGAACACGCCGAACCAGAAGACCTCATGGATGCAGGTGCTGCGACCTTAGTACGACAGGCAGATGTGCAACTGAGTTTCAGCATCTATAATCGCCTGGATCGCCAGGTCTCGATGCCCGCCGAAATTGTGCGAAGCAGACTGTAGGTACGCCTTGGCATCCGCCAGCGCGGCCACCGCGGCCATGAGCTTGGGATGGTTGCCGGCCGCCGGCGAAGGCGAGGACAGCATCAACAGCAATGCGATAACCGCAAATGAACTCATGACTCTGTGCTTCATGGATCCTCCTTATACTTCATACTTCATCCGACTTGAGGCGCGGACCAGCCTCTTGAATGTGGATAGCCTAGCAGAAATCTGTGTGATTAGCTTTGGATGTTTGATTTCTTAGTTTCTACCCCGCAGGACCGCACGTCAACTCTGGCAGCGTTTACGGCCCTACACTATGAGTTGACCAAGCGCTGATGGGAGACCTAATGACTGAGTCTTGTATGATGCGGTAGTTAGATCACGATGCCCGGGTGGCGAAATTGGCAGACGCACGGGACTTAAAATCCCGAGTTCCGAAAGGGACGTGCCGGTTCAATTCCGGCCCCGGGCACCAGCGCACGCTGCATCCTTCGACTTCTCCTCATCGGACGGCTTCCAAGAAACCGCTTTAGCTGGTTTAATGCATACGTTCCGTTGCCTGAGGAGAGATCATGACGACCCGTCCCCCGCTGCCTCCCTTTACTCGCGAAACCGCAATTCAGAAGGTTCGTCTGGCCGAGGATGGCTGGAACTCCCGCGATCCGGAAAAAGTGGCTCTGGCCTATGCGCTGGATTCGCGCTGGCGAAACCGCTCTGAATTTGTGAATGGAAGGCCAGAGATCGTCGCTTTTCTTACGCGCAAATGGGCGAAAGAACTGGACTACCGGCTCATAAAAGAACTTTGGACCTTCACCGGAGAACGCATCGCCGTGCGATTCGCGTATGAGTGGCACGACGACTCAGGCAACTGGTTCCGCTCTTACGGCAACGAGAACTGGGAATTCAATGATGACGGGCTGATGCGCTGGAGGCTGGCATGCATCAACGATCTTCCCATCAAGGAGTCTGACCGCAAATATCACTGGCCGTTGGGGCGGCGTCCGGATGACCACCCGGGATTGAGCGACCTGGGGTTGTAGCAGGTGCCAAGTGGGTTAGCAGGCCAAGCATTCGAATTGCCGGTAAAATTGGCGAATCCTAAAATAGTTTCTATAATCTGTCTCTCAATTCAAAGGAGGAATCACATGGCTGAACCGAAATCCATCGCAAACGAGAACAAGATTACCCGTGACCGGCTCGCGGAACTGCTGAACGAGGACCTCTCCCGTGAATATCAAGCCATCATTGCCTACGTCGTCTATTCCCAAGTGCTCAGCGGCGCTCAATACATGGACATCGCTGCCCAGCTGGAAATCCACGCCAAGCAGGAGCTCGATCATGCGTTGATCCTTTCGCGGCAGATCGACTATCTCGGCAAGATGCCGGTGGTCACACCCCAGCCGGTCCGGACGTCGAAGAATGCGAAAGACATGCTCCGCTACGATCTTCAGAATGAAAACGACACCATTCGCAACTACCGCGATCGCATCCGGCAATGTGAAGCGCTGGGAGAATACGCGATGGCGGAACAGATCCGCCAGATTCTCATGCAGGAGCAGGACCATCAAATCGATTTGGCCACTGCTCTCGGCGAAAAAGTTCCAGACCTTAACGGTGGTCCCAAAGCACGTAGCCTGCGCAAGCGCCGCTAGCGCCCTGTGCAACGATGAAAATGGATGCGTCAACGGGAACCGGACAGAGGGCCGCTCTCAGCGACTATCTAGCTGCGGAGCGGACTCTGCTGGCCTGGATTCGCACCGGCTTGGCCTTGATGGGGTTCGGTTTTGTGGTGGCACGCTTCGGACTCTTCCTACAGGAGATCCAAGTCGTGCAGCACACACCTGCAGCGCAGTCTTACGGACTGTCGCTTTGGTTCGGCACCGCGCTAATCGCAGTCGGGGTCATGGTGAATGTTTTTTCAGGATGGCACCACGCCCGACTGGTCCGGGAATTGGATCGCGGTGAAACTGAACACTCGCGTCCTTCGACCCCAGCCGTCGCGATTGCGTTTTTTCTTGCATTGGTCGGGCTGGCCATGGCGATCTATCTGATTTCGGTGCGAAGTTCCGCGCATTCACAAGTTGAACAAAATCAGGAGACATCTATGACGTCAACTACCGACAACGGGATCATCGATACCCCCAGCAATCACTCAGTGGATGAAACCGTGGAAAAGTTGAAGAGCATTCTGCAAGACAAGGGAGTCACGCTTTTCGCGCTGGTCGATCATAGCGGCGAAGCGGAGAAGGCTGGGATGAAAATGCCTCCCACCAAACTGCTAGTCTTCGGCAACCCCAAGGGTGGCACGCCTGTAATGCTGGCTGCTCCCAGCATCGCCATCGATCTGCCGCTGAAGGTTCTGGTCTGGGAGGACAGCCGGGGCAAAACCTGGCTTTCCTACAATAGCCCGGAATACTTGAAGAAGCGCCATGGTGTCCCCGAAGACATGGTAAAGAATATCGCTGGAGTTGGGGCCTTGGTTCAAAAGGTAGCGGAATAGAGTTGGGGAGTACAAACACGCCGTGTACTTCCATCCGTCATATTGAAGCTGATGTCTGAAGCGTCTTCTACAGCTTCATTTCAATACCTCTTCGCCGTTCTCGCAAAAGACTGTTGGTTGAACCCACAGAAACACTGCTTCCCTCGATGGTTTCGCTTGGACTCTATACGAGACGAAAGTCCCTAGCCGCCAGCCAGCCGGGTTTCCTTCCGTACGATCCTAAGAGAAATTACAAATCCTTGACACAACGATGGCAGGAATCCAGCAGAATGCCGGAGATTCGGGTTGAGGGGTTGATTTGTTATGAGCCCCCCGCTCAGACTCCGCTTTTCACGGCATTACGCCATTACCGTCACTCTTGAATAAACAAAGGAGAAACACCCATGGTTGCTCAAAATAGGATGGGCCGGATCATCGTATTCGTCGCGTTGCTGGTAGTCGCGTTGGGTATGATCTCGAGCTCCGCATTCGCGCAGTATACCGTCACCAATCTCGTCTCGAACCAGTCAGGCAAGGCGCAGCATCAGGATACTGAGCTGGTTAACGCCTGGGGGATTTCTTATGCTCCTGGCGGCTATTTCTGGATTAGCGATAATGGAACCGGCTTGTCCACTTTGTATAACGCCCAGGGCCTGAAGTTCCAGCCTGTGGTGACGATTCCTCCCTCCTCCGGCACCGGCACGGGTTCGCCGACCGGAAATACTTACAACGGCACTACTGGGTTTGTGGTTTCGCAGAACGGACATTCCGGAGCCGCCACATTTCTCTTCGCTACGTTCGACGGCACCATCAGCGGCTGGAACTCGTCAGTCAATCCCACCTCTGCCGTAATCGCTGTCAATAACACCGGAGCGTGGTATACAGGTTTGGCAATGGGGGTCAGCAACGGCGCCACCTACCTTTTTGCAGCCGACAACCTCAACAATAAAGTGGACATCTACAACAGCACATTTGGATTGGTAAGTTCCTTTACCGATACCAGCCTCCCTTCGGGATCGGCTCCCTACAACGTGGTAAACATTGGCGGTCAGCTCTACGTAACCTTTACAAACGGGAGCGGCGGCGGCGTGGTGGACATTTTTACCACTGCCGGCACTAAGGTCAAGACCCTCATTTCCGGCGGGAACCTGCATAGCCCGTGGGGAGTAGCACTGGCGCCGACGAATTTCGGCGGAGCCAGCAAAGCGCTTCTGGTGGGCAATCTGGGTGATGGTTTCATCAATGCATTCAATCCCTCAACCGGAAAGCTCGTCGGAAAATCGGCGGTGTCTTTCGAAGATCTGTGGTCGCTGATCTTTGGCGATGGAAAGGGTTTCAACGGAGCAACCAACCAGCTCTTCCTGACTTCGGGTCCGGGCGGCTACTCTGAAGGGCTGTTCACCGTGGTCAACGTGAAGAAGTAAGAGGTTTTCGGGGGAAGAAAGCAAAAAGGGCTCCGGATCACGGAGCCCTTTTTTACGAGCGCAAGTTGAAATCATTGCGCACAAAGGGCTGTGGATTAGACCGCAGCTGAAGCAGACTGGCTGGCCGGACGGGCACGGCGTTGCGCGCGCAGTTCCTCGCGGAAGGATTCGCTGGTGAATTCCGCACTGCGACGGAACAGGTTCAGCAAGGGATCCTCGACCTGCGATAGTGGTTCCACCGTAGCGCCGGATACATCTTCATCATCCATGCCTTCGGGCAGGACGGTGAATTCCAGCGAGGATGTGCCTGCCTTCATCGCCTGAACGAATTTCCCGGCCTGCGCCTGCTGTTCGTCAGCATGTTGGGTAAATTCGACTCCCATGCCCACTTCTGGATGCATGACACGGACTACGCCCTCGACCGGGATGCGAATGCTGCCCCGCTGCATCGTCAGCACTACTCTGGTACGCGAGGGGAAAGGAGCGCTGGTCTCCAGGTAGCAGGCTGCGGCGCTTACGTCGGTAAGGTTGCAACTGAGTGGCGGATCATCGGGTTCAATCTCGGGAGAATGCCGGGCCAGCCAGGTCTTGAGCTGTTGACGATGTTCGCGTGACAATTCCAGAAAACGCACTCCGGTATTCGATCCCGGATTCTTCCAGGCTACTTCGGCGGCGCATTCGACAGCGTAATCGACATCGGGCAGGGTGAATCTGATGCGCACTCCGCGACTCCTCGGAATATAGCGCGGGACTCGAACCGCCATTCCTCCCTCGCTGATGTCCAGAGTTGTAATCCGTTGCTGGTCGGCGCCGGCGAAAAGCGTGACCGGAATCTCGACTGGGACACGGACATTGCGGCGGCGTTCGCACTTCATCAGCGCGCGGGCGGCACGGAAGCTGCTCCGGGCGCGCTCGAAGTTAACCGGCTTATAGAGGACAAAGTGTGCGCCCAGCGCAAAGGCGCTTCGTACCGCCGTCTGGCCGTCGATCATGGCGACGGCAATCGCGCGTTTATTGCAGGGAGCGGAGCGAACACTGCTTAGGACCTTCGCCGCCACGTCCTGGTCAGCGCAGTCCACGACAACGGCTTCGAATCTGGCGCGGGTCAGCCGGCGGACGGCCGAATCGGCGTCGGTGCAAGTTTCAATCCCAACTTCCAGGTCGCTTAGCACACGGCGTAACACGCGGATGATCTTGTCGTCGGTGCAAAGAACCAGCGCATTCAAATCCATACGGTGACCGCCTCGCCAGAATCAATCAATTCCGGCGGTTTCCCGCTCACCTTCTTCTTCGTTCAGTAGGTGGGCGACGCCGCGAATCTGTTCGGCCGCGGCCTGTAGAGCTTCGATCTGTTTGCCCAGTTGTGCTTGTTGGGCCTGCTTTTGGCGCAGCACTTCATGGATGTCCCTCACGTTAGACCCCCTATAGGCAATGTAGGATTCGCCACCGCCGTGGTCAATGAAGGCCGCAGGTGAGCGGGTTACGGGCGTAATCGCCGCAAAGACTAGATAAATTGCTGTCCGCTGGAACGGGAGCCTTAATTGAACATGAGCGGATTCAGAACGGGAACGGGTTTGTTCTCAAGTATTTGCTTGAAATCGCGAATTTGAAATGCAGATTATTGTTGACATTAGACGCAAACACCCATAGAATCATTGACTTCCGGCCAGTCTTAGGGTTTACAGGGTCGCCCCCGGGGTCTTGGGTGACAGGAATTAGTGCGAAACTCTGGAAGACCGGATGAATCTAAGTTCAGTAGATCGCATTTAAACCGAGGGACGTCATTAATCTATGGCAAAGCGACGCGGAAATCCCAACTGGGGCAAACCAGAGCCTATTGGCCCTATTGTCCCCACCATCACTGAGTTTGAGCAGGTGGTAAAGGAATATAAGCTTTCGCCCGACCAATACCTGCGGTCCACCCGGCTGCGGGAGTGGGCGCGACGCAACAAGAACTCAAAGTACATTCCTGAGCCATTGCTTGAGGCATGGGGATTCGAGATTGAATCCACGCTGTAAGCTAGAGGGAGGCAAGCTTGATGGGTCGCCTAACAGCGGCCCTTTTTGCTTTTCGGCGGGTTGGCTCCTAACTTTTGGCTACTAGCTAATCGCACTGACTAGGTATGCGTCAGCTAGCAGCTACTAACCCTTTGCTACAATTTCGACATATGGCTCCCCAATCCGCATTCACTGACGTTCCCATTGCCATTGAGGAAATTCGCGCCGGGCGCATGATCGTAGTGGTGGATGACGAGGATCGCGAGAACGAGGGCGATCTGACGCTGGCCGCCGAAAAGGTCACACCCGAAGCAATCAATTTCATGGCGAAGTATGGCCGTGGACTGGTGTGTCTGGCCATGACGGAAGAGCGGTTGGATCACCTGCGCCTCGGTCCCATGAGCGCCGAAAACACTTCAAACTACGGGACCGCATTCTGCGAAGCTATTGACGCCCGCGATGGAGTCACCACCGGCATTTCTGCTTATGATCGGGCCCGCACGATTCAGGTCGCGATTGATCCGGCTACGCGGCCTGCTGACCTGGCGCGTCCCGGGCATATCTTCCCTTTGCGTGCGCGCAAGGGGGGTGTTCTGGTGCGAGCCGGCCAGACCGAAGCTTCAGTAGATCTGGCACGGTTGGCTGGATTGGTTCCTGCTGGCGTGATCTGCGAAATCATGCGCGATGACGGAACCATGGCTCGTGTTCCCGACCTGGTGGGGTTCTGCAAAGAACATGGCTTGAAAATGTTGACAGTGGCAGAACTCATTCGCTACCGCATGCAGCACGAGCGCTATGTGAATCGTGTGGGAGAGGCGCTGATTGGGACACGCTATGGCGAGTTTCGACTGATCGCTTATGAGAGTGCGATTGATGGGGGCGAATCGCATGTGGCATTAGTTCGCGGCGATGTTGAAAGCGGAGACGGGCCGGTGCTGGTGCGCATGCATTCGCACTGCGTGATGGGGGATGTGTTCGGCTCGACTGCCTGCGACTGCCATGCTACAGTCGAAGGCTCGATGCGGGCCATCGCACGTGAAGGCCGGGGCGCGCTGATTTATCTGCATCAGAGTTCGAAGGGATTTTCCGTTGAACGCACCGGCGAGCGAAACTCTTTGATGTTTCACCGCGACAAGCGCCTGCCGGCACTGCCCGAAAGTGAGCGCAAGACGCAGCGCGAGATCGGCATCGGCGCGCAGATACTTTCGGATTTGAATCTGCGCCGCATCCGGCTGCTGACCAATCACCCACGAAAGGTGGCAGCACTCGAAGGTTTTGACATTGAGATTGTGGAGCAGGTTCCGGTGGTGCTGGAGAAAGCATCACTCTAGCGACGGCTACATTGGCTTCCGCTCGTGTTCTAGTAAACGATCAATTTGATCTGGTTATTCAGCTCCGGCAACGCTTCGCCGTTGTACATACCATCCACTGCTATCGAATCGAATGACAGGTACAAATGGCTCTGTCCTGCAATTCCCGTACCCCTGGCTGCGGCTCCCATAAACGAATCCGCACCCCCACCGATCCCCAGGGCAGGAAAGTTGGTATTGCTGGTGAAACTGGTCACTGCCACTGAAGGACTGAGTGTTGTTGTACCTGGCAAAATCCGGTTCACGACCACGCGAGTATCATGCTCGAAATAATCTCCTTCATTGCTCAAGTGGACAATGCCCACGTTGCCCGTGGAGGCATCATTGGTGATGGTCGGGAAGACGTGAAAGCCGTTCTTGTTGTCGACCGAAACCGGAGGGGACCAGGTCTGGCCGTTGTTGGTTGAGAAACTCATGAATACGCTGGAACCCACGCAATACGTTGGCGGGTCGTTGGGCGGTGGTGGTGGCGTGTAGAGATTAGTACAGCCGTCATAGACCAGAAACGTGGTAAAGCTGCCGTCAGACTCGAGGCGATTTATGTGCTGAGCGTAGGCAGAACCGACCGGGCCCAAATTAGGAGGTTGATAGGCCGCAAGGCTGGTCGCGGTAGCGACGGTAACCGGGCTTCCGCAGACCGGAGGTTTCGGCGCTCCCGCCGGCGTGCAGGTAACGTACAGGACGGTTTCGCTCAAGCCTCCCGAGATCAACCGCATGTAGGAGATCGTAATAATGCCGTCCGGCCGAACCTGGACAAAGGCGTATTCCTGGCCATTGTTAGTGTCAATGTTTTCAATTGGGCTGCAATTCAGAAGATTGGTGCAGGCCACGATAAACATCGACTCGCCCTCACCGACCAGATACACGTCTCCCGCGCCCGTACCTGAGGCCCGTTCATCGACGGCCAGTACAGGATCAATGTATGACTGGTAGGTAGGATCAATCTGCACTGGCGGGGTTTGCATCCAGCAGGATTCCGCCTGAGCTTCGGTATGGGTGCCGGGCGGGCATTTCGCAGGGTTCAACAAATCAGCGGTTGCCACGCGAAAGATTGCCCCACCGTCTACAAAACGATTATCGGATGCGAAGAATGCGCCCCTTACGGGGTCTGCGACTACCGAGACTGCCCCCAGTCCCAACGTATTATTGAAACTAGGCAGGCCGCCCTCAAACTGAACGCTGCAATCGGCCGTGCTGGAAGTGTGTACGTAATACCCGCTTAAGCTGCCGTCCCAGGTACCATTGTTCAGGTTGCCGCGCGCATCGGTTGCGATTTGTACGATCAGGTCTGAGCCGGCGCCAGCGCCATTCAGAATGAAGTCTGCGCTCGGCTGGACCTGCAGCACCGCGTTGGTTCTGGGTTCCAGGTTAAAACGGACTCCCGCGGCTCCGCCACATGACGACGGTTCCGCCGGCAAGGTAGTTTGAGACTTCGGGGATTGCTCACTCAGATTGCGCAGCAGAACCCGTGCGCGTTCCAAAGCGGCCGGCGAAGGTTGGCCGAAGCGCTGGTTCAAGACCTTTGATTTCGGATTTCCCGAAACTTGCATCCATGCTCTCCCCTCTTCCGAGGCAAGATATTCGTACATCGACGAGCGTAGGGGTTGACCTTGCGACTGGGCATGCGGCTGTCGCGCATTCACGGCCGGTGGCAACCCCGCGGTTTGAGCCGACGTAATTCCGCACAGCAACCCTACGAAGAGTCCGAGAATGCCGTTCGCGAATGTTTTCATGGTGCTCCTTTCTCCATCCCCATTTTTATCGGAGATCGGTCGGGCCAACCTCAATACTGGTAACTCGTCAGAACATTGTGATAAATGCGAAATGCCTGACTGTTGTATATCCCCTTCGAGGTGCTCCCGGTAAAGTGGAGGTACACGCGGCTCTGCCCGGCTTTCCCGGTACCGCCAACCGCCAGACCGAGGTCGGTCGCCCCTTCTTCATATCCAAACGGGCCATCGTAGAGAGTCTGAGTAATCTGGTGCGGAGGTGCGACTGTGGTTTGTCCAGGCGGGATCTGCGCGAGGAAAACCTGCGTATGAAACGTCAGCTTGTCATTCTGCGAGGAAAAGTACGCGATATTAACTGTGCCGGTTGAAACGTCGAGCGCAATGCTGGCAAGGAATTGTTCACTGGCCGCAGATCCGACTACTTGAAGAGGGGACCAGGTCTTACCGCCGTCGGTTGAATCGGTCAGTACCACCTGGGTTTTGGGACAAAAATAGTCCCCGATTTGTGGTACGGCACACTGGTCATAAATCAGGAATGAGGTTACGGTTTTGCCGTCGCTTTCCAGGCGATCCACGTGATAAGGGTATTGCTCGAAGAAAGCCCGAATGTCGCCCGGAACTCCCAAGGCGGGATTGGGTTCGTTTTTCACTAAAGTCGGAGCGCTACAAGTTGGAGCGTTGGGAGCGCCTTGGGGGGTACAATTCACAAACTTGAATTGCACAGGCCCGAAGCTAGCAGCGCCATTGCCGTAAGCAATGGTGATTCCACCATCGGGGCGCACTTGCACACTGGGATACTGTGGGCCGGTGTCAGCACCACTGGCGACCACCGACGAACTGCAAATCAGGTCGGAGTTCGTACACGCGGACAACGTGATTTGTGTATTGTCCGTGCCATAGATGTAGGTAGTTGCAGCGATGTATACGTCGCCAGCGCCCGTGCCGCTAGTCCTTTGATCCACTGCAATCGAGGGATTCTGGACATTTGAGTTAGTGACGTTTGCAACTCCTGCTATGGGCCAGCAGACTGCCGGGTTCTGCTGAGTGCCGTTGGGACAATTTGTCGGATTTAACAGATTTGACGCCGAACTCTTAACTATTCCCACTGCAAGACTCGCGCCGTTGCCGTTAATGTTCGTAGTGGCGATGAAAAATGCATCGTGGGCTGCATCTGCCGCCGGGATTGCGGGTCCGACCGGTACAAAACTTCCGACGATTGGGATTCCGCCCTCGAAGTCGGCAGCACAGTTTGAATTGTCGCGCTGCACGTAATATGCCGGGCTATAGAATCCGTCGTACTGAATGAGAGGATTCAGGAAACGTTCATCCTCGGCTCCGCCCACCACCAAGTCAGCGCCGTTGCCGCCGCGGTTCAGAATCACGGCCACCGCTTCTTTATACTGGCCATAAAAAGCTGCGTTGGTGAGCGGTTCCAGGTCGAAGCGGTTGCCGTTCGGCGCGCAGCCGCCCTGGGGAGCGGACGTCTGTCCAGCTGCGGAAGACGAGCCCAGACTGAGTCCTACCGCAAAAACCAAGAGAATCGGGAAGATCGGGTTACGAGCTTTCATCGCCACCCCCAAGAAGTGCTGCGAGAGATCGAAAATGGGCTGCCGGGAACCATACCACCTGATAACTGTGAATTGTCATGATGATGTAAAGGGTTTGTAAATTCTATACTGAGAATTCGGGTCATTGCGACCGCGGACGCTGGAGAACACCCGCGCGAAATCAAGACATATCTGAGGCGCGATTCTACCAGCCCAGCACGTAGGCAAAAACCAGTGGCGCCACAATTGTGGCATCGGATTCGATGATGTATTTGGGAGTGTCGATCCCGAGTTTGCCCCAAGTAATCTTTTCGTTCGGCACCGCGCCGGAATAAGATCCGTAGCTGGTGGTTGAATCGCTGATCTGACAGAAGTATGCCCACAGCGGGACGTTTCCCCGTTGCAGGTCTTGATGCAGCATGGGAACCACGCAGATCGGAAAATCGCCTGCGATTCCCCCGCCGATTTGGAAGAACCCCAATGGAGATTTCTGTGTCAGACTCGTGTACCACTCCGCCAATTCCATCATGTATTCAATACCGGTACGAACAGTGTGGACGTTCTTTACGTCTCCGGTAATGCAATGTCCGGCGTACATGTTGCCGAGAGTTGCGTCTTCCCATCCGGGCACGAACATTGGCATGTTCTTTTGTGCGGCAGCGAGCAGCCAGCTGTCCTTCGGGTCAATCTGGTAAGAGTCTTTGAGCTTGCCTGACAACAGGATCTTAAACATGAACTGATGCGGGAAGAAGCGCTGTTTCGCCTTGTCGGCGGCGACCCATTCCTCTAGAACAACGCTCTCGATGCGCCGCATGGCTTCCATCTCGGGTATACAGGTGTCGGTGACGCGGTTCATGTGGCGCGCCAGCAAAGCGGCCTCGTCTTTAGGCGTCAAGTCGCGATAGTGCGGCACCCGCTCGTAGAAATCGCGCGCCACCAGGTTGAACACGTCCTCTTCAAGATTGGCGCCGGTGCAGCAAATTCCATGCACTTTGTCCTGGCGGATCATTTCGGCCAAGGAAATACCCAGTTCGGCGGTGCTCATCGCGCCTCCGAGAGTCACAAACATCTTGCCGCCGGAACTGAGCAGCTTGTTGTAACCCTCGGCTGCATCCACGAGAGCGGCAGCGTTAAAGTGCCGATAGTGCTTCTTAATGAAAGATGTGATTGCTGGCATGCAACAAATTTACGGTGCAGGAGTGTTTTCTGTCCAGCCAATCGGATGTCAAAACTAGGCCTTGGCGCTGGAAGGGCGCTCGGCCCTGTGGAAATCCAGCCGCACGGAGAAGACGCAGTCACTTACCTCAAACTAGAACGGTTTTCGAATTACCACTTCGCTATCGTGGATGAAGAACTGTGCTGGGCAATCCTGAGAGCCGCAGATCACCGGCAGCAAACCAGCCAATTGTTTACGCGTGATCAGACCCAGCGTGCCACATTCCGGGCAGGAAAGCACCGCCCAGTAAGGATCTTCTTTTTCGCCCACGCGACCAGCATTTTCAAGCACGAAGACCGTGCCGGGCAGCATTTGTTCGGGGATCCATTCGCTCAGGACGTCGAGTTCTCCAACCATGTTGCCTCCTCGTGCGGCTGACGTGTGTGGAACCAAACTTCCCTGCTATGAAGCCGTTCCTGCTTTTCGTGATGAGCGATTCGTTACGCTACTGTTATTTTTTTTTGCTCTTATTTCCGCACGCACCCGCTGAACCGTATCACTCAGACAAATGGACAGCATGGGCTGGCGCGCGTTCTTCAAGAGGTCAACAATCTGCCGGGCCGAAGTTTCCAGATAAAGCGTCTTTCCGTCCGTGAGCAAGTGATATTCAGAGCTCCCACTCACCGTCTCAGCCAGGCGTTTACTGAACTCCCGCTGCAGAAAACGCATCACTTTACGCACTCGCTGCAAAGAGAACCCGCGTTGCCGCAACTCGCAGATCACAGCCACCTCGGCCAAGTCCTCCATGGAGTACAGGCGCCGATGGCCTTTCCGTGCTGGAACCACGATTCCCCGTTCGTCCCACCACTGGAGCTGCCGGGGAGTGATGCCGGTGAACTGAATGACTTCACGAGTTGTGAATGGCCCTTGCATTTCCTTGCCGAAATGTTTCAAACAATCGTATGGCTGAATGTTTTAAACATTTTAGGCGCGAGAAGTGGAGTGTCAAGGAAACATTCTGTGGATAAGGGGGTGACTAGAGGAGTTCCGGGCAGGCGTGTGGGATTAACCCCCGCCGACGAACTGGACGATCTCCAGATGATCGCCATCGCCGAGAAGGGTTTCAGGCCATTGCTCACGGGGGACAATGCCACGATTCAGTTCAACGGCGACACGGTCGGCCTTCATGCCCAGTTGTTCGAGCAAAGCGCCGAGCGATAGTGGGGCGGCAAAATCGCGACGCTCTCCATTGATCTGAAGTTTCATCTCAGAAGGATTGTCGCAGGCAGAGACGTTCGCCGACAAGCGGCCGGTTAAGCTTCGACCTTTCGCAGTTGGAACTTGCGGGTTGCGGTGCGGCCGGAATAGCTGGCCTGCACTAGAATCGCGGAATCGGGCAGTGAAGATTCGTCTACATCGATCTTCATTTCCGCATCGCCGTCTGATCCGGTGGCGACTTGCGCATAGAAAGGAGCGGCATCGGGGCGTGCAAAGCGCACGGTCAGCCGGGCACCCTCGACGGTGGCACCGCTGTCGGTGACGCGTAAGCGCAAAAGTAACTGACGGTCGGAGTGGACGGACTCTGCATTCAGCCATTGCACGTCTAGCTCTTTGACAGTAGAAAGCGATTCCGTAGTCTCTCGCCGATCAAATATGGATTCGAGGTGGCCGTCACGGATCGCATCGAGCACCATGCGGTGCTGGTCGCGCAGGATTCCTTCTCTTTGCTGATCGGTAAAGCCAGAGCCGGTTGCTTTATCGGCGTAGGAAACGGCGTGTTTGCCGATGCAGCGCCCACGCACGAACACCTGGGTCTGCAAAAGCAATTCGTGCTCGCGCGCTTCGCTTTGCACGTGGTAAACCGTGCCTTCGTGTTTTATGTCGGTATTGAAGCCAAAAATCATGGTTTTCCGTTCGGCCGGCTGTTCATCCCGCAAAGGGCTGCGGCGCGATTGTTAAAAACCTGTTACCCAGCGGCCCGGTTGCTTGACACTCCCTACCGCGAAAACTAATCTAGAATGTTTAGATAATCCTTGGCTGCAAATTATATATAGCTCTCCTATGCCGGACAATTACTTCACCCGTTACCTGCCTCTGCTGATTCATTTCATCGTAGCAGGTGCTTTGGCGTCGGCGATTGTGTTCCTTTCATGGCTGATCGGCTACCGCAAGCCTACCCGGGCCAAACTGTCTCCCTACGAATGCGGGATGACCCCGGTCGGGGATGCCCGCGGGCGGTTCTCAGTCAAGTTTTACCTGGTGGCCATGCTCTTTATCTTGTTCGATGTGGAAGCAATCTTCCTATACCCCTGGGCGGTCATTCTCCGCCAGCTTAAGATGTTTGGTTTCTGGGAGATGCTGGTCTACGTCGGAATCGTTCTGGTGGGCTTCTTCTACGTCTGGAAGAAGGGCGTTCTGGACTGGGGTGCGATCCGTTCGCGCCCCGGGGAAATAGGTGAAGTCTAGTGTTAACTCCGGCCATCACCGATCTGGAACAATTGAAGGAGCACCCTGCGGTGGAACGACTGCGGTCTTGGAGTGCGGCCGCGGTTGAGGGAGCAAAGTTCGATCGCGATGAGATCAGCATATACATCGCGCGGTCATCGCTGCGCGAAGCCTGCGCGTTGTTGCGGGATGACGCCAGTTGCCCGTTCAACTTTCTGTCGGATGTGACTTGCGTTGATTGGCATCCCAGAGAGCCACGCTTTGAAGTCATTTACCAACTGCTATCGATCCCCAAAAAGGAACGGGTTCGCCTGAAAGTGCGGTTGAGTGGCGACAGTCCGGCTGTTGAATCGGTCACTTCGGTTTGGCCCGCCGCCAACTTCTTCGAACGCGAAGTCTTTGATCTGTTCGGAATCCGCTTCACCGGACATCCTTATCTGCGGCGTATTCAAATGCCGGAGAACTGGGAAGGGCATCCGTTGCGCAAGGATTATCCCGTGGAGGGCTACCGCTAGATCTGGCCATGGCCCACCTATCGTCCACCATCGCGCTCGAACCCACGCAGGATCAGACCATGATTCTGAATATGGGGCCGCAACATCCCTCAACGCACGGGGTGCTGCGCGTAATTCTTGAAATCGACGGCGAGACGATTGTGCGAATCATGCCCGATATCGGCTATTTGCACACTGGTATTGAAAAGACTTGTGAAGCCAAGTTCTACCAGCAGGTGGTGCCGCTCACCGACCGCATCGACTACCTTTGCCCCATGACCAACAATCTGTGCTACGCGTTGGCGGTGGAGAAGCTGCTTGGACTGGAGATTCCTCCGAAAGCGCAATGGTTGCGGGTGATGATGAACGAGCTGACCCGGATCAACTCCCATCTGGTGTGGCTGGGAACGCATGCGCTCGACATCGGTGCCATGACCGTCTTCCTTTATTGCTTCCGTGAGCGAGAAGACATTCTGCGTCTGTTCGAAGCGGTCAGCGGTCAGCGCATGATGACTTCGTATTTCCGGATCGGGGGAGTGGCGCTCGAACCGCCTCTCGATTTCTTCGACCGGGTGCGGGAATTCGCCAACCGCTTCCCTTCGAAGGTAGACGAATACGAGAACCTGCTGACCGGAAATCCGATTTGGGGAATGCGGACCAAGGGCGTTGCCCGGATCACGGCGGAAGATGCCATCGCTTTGGGCGCCAGTGGGCCCACGTTGCGCGGCAGCGGAGTGGACTTCGATCTGCGCCGTGACCTGCCCTACTCAGGCTATGAGAATTTTAAGTTCAAGGTGCCGGTATCTCAGGATGGCGACGTCTTCGCCCGTTACCTGTGCCGGGTACAGGAGTTGCGGGAGTCAATCGCCATCGTGCAGCAGGCGGTGGATGGCATGCCACAAGGCCCGATCAAAGCCGATGCTCCCAAAGTGGTTCTACCCGACCGCGAGAAGATGAAGACGCAGATGGAGGCGCTCATCTATCACTTCAAGATTATTACTGAGGGCTTCGCGGTGCCGGAAGGCGAGGTATATCAGGCGGTAGAGTCGCCGCGCGGCGAAATGGGCTATTACGTGGTGAGCGACGGAACCGCAAAACCTTATCGCGTTCACATGCGCTCGGCCTGCCTGGCCAACCTGCAACTGCTGCCGAAGATGTGTGAAGGAAGGTTGATCGCGGACGTGGTGGCGGCCATCGGGTCGATCGATATTGTGCTGGGAGAAATAGACCGGTGATTTTCCTCTGTGTTCTATGTGTCCTCTGTGGTTAAAACAACATAACCACAGAGGTTCACAGAGGCGGCTTACGAAGATGAAGTTCTCAGAACAATTCGAGCAGCGCTTTGCGGAGATGTTGACGCATTATCCGACGAAACGTTCTGCCCTGGTTCCGACGCTGCTGTACGCGCAGGATGAAGTCGGCTGCCTGACGGACGAAGTCATCGCAGAACTCGCGAGCCGCGTGGATATTACCGAGCTCGAAGTGCGCAACGTGATCAGCTACTACTCCATGCTGACCACCAAACCTCGCGGCAAATACAACGTGCAGGTCTGCACCAACATAGCTTGTCTGCTGCGCGGGGGCGAAGAACTTCTGGATCACTGCAAGAGCAGACTGGGCGTTGGCCATAAGGGCACCACTCCAGACGGAATGTTTTCGCTGGAGGAAGTGGAGTGCATCGGCGCTTGTAGTTGGGCACCGGCAGTGCAGGTGAATTATGCCTTCCACGAGAATTTGACGACAGAGAAGATGGACAGAGTTCTGGACGAGTACAAGAAGAAGGCAACACAGTAAACAATGGCTGACCTCGTTTCGCATCCCGATGAGGTGAAAGTCGTATCCCGGCGCTTTGGCCAGGGTGCGGCAGACATCGATCGCTACTTGCAGCTTGATGGCTACAAGGCTGTGCAGAAGGCACTGGCTATGCAGCCGGATGCCATCGTCAACCTGGTAAAGGACTCGGGCCTGCGTGGGCGAGGCGGAGCCGGGTTCAATACCGGGCTGAAGTGGTCATTCGTGCCCAAGCAATCAGCCAAGCCGAAGTACATCCTATGCAATGGTGATGAAAGCGAACCAGGAACCTGTAAAGACCGTCTGATTTTCGAGCATGATCCGCATTCAGTGATTGAAGGCACCGTCATTGCCGGCCTCGCCGTCGGTGCGCGTGCCGGATACATCTACATTCGCGGCGAGTATCGTTACTTGCTCGAGATCATGCAGAAGGCGATTCGCGACGCATACGCCAAAGGATTTCTGGGCAAGAACATTTTCGGCAGCGGCCAGGACTTTGAAGTCTATTGGCACGGCGGCGCGGGAGCCTATGAAGTTGGAGAAGAATCGGCGCTGATGGAATCGCTCGAAGGAAAACGCGGCATTCCGCGCATCCGGCCGCCATTTCCGGCGGTGGTGGGGCTTTGGGGCGGACCGACAGTTATCAATAATGCGGAGACCTTGGCCAGCGTGCCGCATATCCTGCTCGGCGGAGCGGAATGGTTCGCTAAACTGGGGCCCCCGAAGAATGGTGGGACACGCTTGTTTTGTTTGAGCGGACACTTGAATCGTCCCGGGGTGTATGAGCTGCCCATGGGTTACAACCTCAAGAAGATGATTTACGAGGTGGGCGGCGGCATTCCTAACGGGCGCGCGCTGAAGGCGGTAGTTCCGGGAGGTTCGAGCTGTCCGATCTTAGCCGCTGGCGAAATCGACGTCTCCATGGATTTTGACTCGATGATGAAAGCCGGTTCGATGCTGGGCTCTGGCGGTTTGGTGGCCGTCGATGACACGACCTGCATGGTGAAGTTCGCACTGCGCATCATGAAGTTTTATCAGCATGAGAGCTGCGGATGGTGCATCCCTTGCCGCGAAGGGACCGACTGGCTAAAGAAGACGCTTACCCGTTTCCATTCGGGCGGCGGGGTAAAGAAAGATATCGACAACATTCAGTATCTTTCGGAAAACATGCTGGGACGCACGTTTTGCCCGCTGGGCGATGCGGCCGCCATGCCAACAATTTCCATTGTGAAGAAGTTTCGTAAGGAATTTGAAGATCACTTGGATGGCAAGCCTTGCCCGTTTGAGCGGGTGGGAGCTGAACAGTTCGCAATGGCAGATTAGAGGAATTGAGTAATTTGGAAATTGAGTGATCGGGCGATTGAACCCCGGTTTCAAATTACCCAATTGCAAAATTACCCAATCACATAATTTCTTATGGCTGACGTAAATATCACGGTTGACGGCAAGAAGGTTACCGCTCCCGCGGGGACTCTGCTCATTGAGGCCTGCAAGAGTGCGGGCATAGAGGTACCAGCGTTTTGCTACTACCCGAATCTGTCCCCGCAGGGTGCATGCCGAATGTGCCTGGTGAAGGTGGAGAAGATGCCCAAGCTGCAAACCGCCTGCACCACGTTCATCAGTGAAGGGATGGCGGTGAGCACGGACACCCCCGAGATCCACCAGGCGCGCAAGTCGATGGTCGAGATGCTATTGGGGAATCATCCCCTCGATTGTCCGGTTTGTGACGCCGGCGGCGAATGCGAATTGCAGGACATGACGTTCTCCTACGGTGCGGCTGAGTCGAAGTTTATCGATATCAAGAATCACCGTGAAGAACAACAGTGGTCGCCCGTGGTCTACTTCGACCGGCCGCGCTGCATTCTTTGCTTTCGCTGCGTGCGAGTCTGCGGTGAGGGCATGGACGTGTGGGCTTTAGGCGTGCAGAACCGCGGCGTCGGTTCGGTGATTGCTCCTAATAAGGAAGACCATCTTGAGTGCGAAGAATGCGGCATGTGCATTGACATTTGCCCGGTGGGGGCACTAACGTCCGGCGCCTATCGCTACAAGACGCGTCCCTGGGAGATGAAGCACGTGGGCACCACCTGCACTCATTGCGCGGACGGCTGCAAGACCACCTTGGGAGTGCGTCGCTCCGATACCGGCATGGAGATTGTCCGCGGCGACAACCGTGACAAGAGCGGCATCAACGGCGACTTCCTGTGCATGAAGGGTCGATACGCATTCGATTTTGCGAATCATGAAGATCGCTTGACGCAACCGCTGATTCGTAAAGATGGACGACTCACGCCTTCCACCTGGGAAGAAGCGTTTGAATTGATTGGGAAGCGCTTTAGAGAAATCTGCGATCGCGAGGGCGGACAAGCTATCGGCGTGGTTGGCTCGACCCGCACTACTAACGAAGAAAATTACCTGCTGCAAAAGTTCGCGCGCGTGACGCTAGGAACCAACAATATCGACCACCATCGCACCGCCGACTTCCCTGCCCTGGTCGCGGCTCTTCGCGGCAAGCCCGAAGCTACGGCTAGCATGCGCGATGTGTTCAACGCGCCGGCGATATTGCTGATTGGCAATGACCCCACCGAGCAGCACCCCTTGCTGGCTTGGCAGATTCGAAACAATGTTCGCCTGCATAAAGCGCGGCTGTACGTGGTCAACTCGCACCCGATCAAGTTGCGGAGGCAGGCCGCGAGTTTCATGCAGATTCCCGCGGGAAGCGAAAATAGCGTCGCCAGGTTCCTCGCGGGAGACGACTCGGTTGCCGGCTCCATCTCCACCCTAACCGCCACTCGCGAAGCGTGGGTCGCGCTCCGCGACAAGCTGCGTACGGAACAGAATCTTGTAATCATTTTTGGCTCGGAGATTCGCGGCCAGGACATCGCTTCGCTGGTCAAGTTTGGATCTGCCATACCGGGAGCGAAGTTTGTCTGCCTCAGCGACTACGCCAATTCGCGGGGTGCGGCTGACATGGGACTTTATCCCGATCTTCTGCCCGGCTACCATCCCATTTCAGACGCCGGGAAATGGCGCGAGGAGTGGGGCAGTATTCCTCGGACGATGGGGCTCACTCTTCCCCAGATGGTCGAAAGCGCGAAAACTGGCAACCTCAAAGCGCTTTATGTGGTCGGAGCCAATCCGGTGGGACGGCTCAAGATTGATGCTTTCAGCTTTTCCCAAAGTTTCGTCGTCGTACAAGACATGTTTCTGACCGAAACCGCGTTGATTGCGGACGTGATTTTGCCGGCAGCGAACGCTTACGAGAAGTCGGGTACGTTCACCAACACCTGCGGAGATGTGCAACTCCTCCAGAAAGCCGGCGAGATCACTGGCGCCAAGTCCGACTTCGAGATGATAGTGCGGATCGCGGATGCGATGGGCTTCGATGTCCGCAAGTTGGTTCCTTTCAGCCGGGGAACGCACTCCGATATGGGTCAATCGCGAGGCGCGCAGTCCGGAGAAGTGGATCGTCATGGTGTGTGGCTCGAAGCCCAAGGCTTGGAATTTAAGATGAGCCCCTTCGACCCCACGGCGATTCTCGATGAGATCCAACGGTTGGTGCCGGGATACAGTGTTTCCCGCTCCAATCTCCTCGCCGGCAACGACCAGCACACCACCTTGTCGGGCAGTGGCCCGGGGGCGCAGCACGATCCGGAACTGATCGAGCCCGCCAACGATACTTTGTTTACGTCCGGAACTTTGGGCCGTTATTCCCGTGCATTGAACTCCGTGATGGAGAGCCGGCAGAAGCAGTCCGTGGAGGAAGTCGCCGCAGATTGAGTCGCGTGTGGCGGCATTTTGTAATCATTCACAAAGCTTTTCGAGGAAGAGCTGCATTGTTGAGTATTGAAAGTTTCGTCGCGATCTCGCTGATCAAGACCGTGATCGCACTCTTTGTGCTGCTCACGGCGGTGGCCTACACCGTCTGGCTGGAGCGCAAAGTCGTTGGCCACATGCAGAACCGCTGGGGGCCCACGCGGGTAGGCCCGTTTGGCCTGCTGCAACCGCTGGCCGACGGCGTCAAGTTCATGTTCAAAGAAGATCTGATTCCCCCGCATGTGTATAAGCCGCTTTACATCGCGGCGCCGATGCTGGCGGTGGTGTTTGCTCTGACGTCAATCGCGGTAATTCCGGTGGGCAACTCGATCTCCATCGGCGGCATTCAGACCTCGCTCCAGATCACGGACGTGAACATCGGCCTGCTGATCATTCTCGGTGTCACTTCGCTAGGCGTTTACGGGGTGGCATTGGCGGGATGGTCCTCCAATAGCAAGTATTCTTTGCTGGGTGGGTTGCGGGCCAGCGCGCAAATGGTGAGCTATGAAATTGCATTGGGGCTCTCGCTCGTAGGGGTGCTGATTCTGTCAGGCAGCTTCAGCTTGCGTGAGATTGTGGATGCGCAGTCGGGAACCTATTTAGGATTCATTCCGCGCTGGAACATTTTCCCCCAGTTCATCGCATTCTTTATTTATCTGATGTCGGCATATGCCGAAACCAATCGCATCCCGTTTGATTTGCCCGAAGCCGAAACCGAACTAGTGGCTGGCTATCACACCGAATATAGCGCCATGAAATTTGCCATGTTCTTCATGGCTGAATACGCCAACATGATTACCGTGGCCTGCGTGGCGTCGTTGTTGTTTCTAGGCGGATGGCATGGGCCGGCGTTTGGACCGCCGCTATTGCAGGCGATCTTGCCGGTGTTCTGGTTCGCTTTGCGAATCTTTGGCTTTCTCTTTGTGTATATATGGATCCGCGGCACGCTGCCGCGTTTCCGTTATGACCAACTCATGGCATTTGGCTGGAAATTCTTGCTGCCGCTGGCAATTGCAAATTTGGTGGTAACAGCGCTGATAGTAGCGATTCAATCTTAGCTGGTATTCGGTTCTTGGAATTCGACCAATGCATTTGATTTTATTTCTGGCGTTCGGCGCGGTCTGCGTGGCGGGCGCGGTCAACCTGCTGGTGCAGCGGCATCCCATCAACAGCGCGTTGTCGCTGGTTGTGGTGATGGGGTCGCTGGCCGCCGAATACCTGCTGCTGGGCGCGGAGTTCGTCGCCGCGGTACAAGTAATCGTCTATGCCGGCGCGGTCATGGTTCTATTTGTCTTCGTCATCATGCTGCTCAATGCCGGAGAGGAAGAACCAACGAAAGGCAGCCGGGTTGCAATGCTGTTTGGCATTCCCGGAATGCTGGTGGGGAGCTTACTGATCGCGTGGGTGCTGCTCCAACATTCGGGAAATCAGTCGGTAGCTGTCGGAGCGCTCCCCGGGCCGCCGAAGACCATCGGCTGGCTGCTCTTTCACGAATACTTGCTGCCGTTTGAAGCCACCTCGGTGCTGGTGCTGATTGCCATCATGGGGGCCGTCGTTCTGGCCGCATCTCCGGAATCGCTGGGGAGGAAAGAATAATGGTTCCAATTTCCTACTACCTGATGCTCAGCGGGATTCTGTTTGCCTGCGGTGTGACTGGCTTCCTGATCAAGCGCAATATCATCACCATCTTCATGTCGATCGAGTTGATGCTCAACGGCGTAAATCTGTCGTTCGTAGCATTTGCGGCGGAGTGGAAGGCGCTCAGCGGCCAGGTATTCGTATTCTTTGTGATGGTGGTGGCGGCGGCGGAAGCGGCGGTGGGACTGGCGATCATCATCGCTGTCTACCGAACGCGAGAAACTTTGAATGTGGACCAGGTGAACCTGCTCAAACTATGACGCCTGATCTCCATCTTTGGATGATTCCTCTGCTGCCGTTGATCGGCGCGGCCGTCAATGGGCTGTTTGGGAAACGTTTTTCCCGGCAGACGGTCGTCGCTGTCGCGCTATTGTTCAGTGGCGCGGCTTTTGCCATGGCGTTGTGGATCGCCTCGCAGTTTTCTTCACTGCAGACGCCGCACATCGAAACTCTGGCCACTTGGCTACGTGCTGGAGACTTTCAGGCTGATTTCGCTTTCTACCTCGATCAGCTTTCCCTCGTCATGCTGCTGGTAGTGACCGGGGTAGGGTTTCTCATCCACATTTATTCTATCGGTTACATGTGGGAAGAAGGCGGATTCTACCGCTTCTTTGCCTATCTCAACCTGTTCATGTTTTTCATGCTGACGCTGGTGCTGGCCAGCAATTACCTGCTGATGTTCATCGGCTGGGAAGGTGTGGGGCTGGCGTCGTATCTGCTGATCGGTTTCTGGTTCACCAAAGACTCTGCGGCCTCGGCGGGCAAGAAGGCGTTTATCGTCAATCGCATCGGGGATTTCGGATTCCTGATTGCGCTGTTTCTGATGATCCAGCATTTCGGTTCGCTGAACTTTGTACAGGTGGCGCAGAAAGTAACACCGATCAGTCCCGAGATTGGCGGCGCAGGCCTGCTGACGGCCATTGGCTTATTGCTTATGGTTGGCGCGGCGGGCAAGTCGGCGCAGATTCCGCTTTACGTTTGGCTACCTGACGCCATGGAAGGCCCGACGCCGGTCTCCGCGTTGATCCACGCGGCCACCATGGTGACTGCCGGCGTTTACATGGTTTCCAGGTCCCACCTGATCTTCGAACGTGCGCCAATGGCGCTGATGGTGGTGGCGATCATCGGCACACTGACGGCTTTGTTCGCGGCGACGATAGGTATGTGTCAGACCGACATTAAGAAGGTACTGGCTTATTCCACCGTGTCGCAGTTGGGCTACATGTTCATTGCGTGCGGGGTGGGAGCGTTTTCAGCGGGAATCTTCCACTTGATGACCCACGCCTTCTTCAAAGGCTTGCTGTTCCTGGCGGCGGGCTCGGTGATTCACGCGGTGGGCGGTGAGCAGGACATGCGGCGCATGGGCGGGCTACGAACCAAGATTCCCTGGACGTTCTGGACCATGACCGCAGGGACTTTTGCCATCGCCGGGTTCCCACCGCTGGCCGGATTCTTTAGTAAAGACGCGATCTTATGGCAGGCCTACTCCAGCCCCTACGGAAGCTGGGTGTATTGGGCGATCGGCGTGTTCACCGCGTTTCTAACCTCGTTCTACATGTTCCGGCAATGGTTCTTGACGTTCTTCGGAGAGTACCGCGGCGAGGAACACACGGAGAACGGCCACGAGCATGGGGAGCACGGGCATGGGGGTGTGCATGAAAGCCCAGCGATCATGCTGGCTCCGCTGGTGATTCTCGCCCTGCTTTCGGTATGCGGCGGATGGATTGGCAGCGAACGCTTCGATAAGTTTCTGTCGCCGGTATTTCACTCGGAGACAACGATGAGTTCAACCAGTGAATCCCCAGAGGCGCCTGCCGAACCCAAGAAAGAAAACTCGTCGGAGACCCTTTTCACCGGCATTTCTGTCGGAGCCGCCCTGCTTGGCTTTCTGCTCGCCTGGCAGCTCTACCATCGTCGGCCCGAACTCCCACAAAAGATTGCCGTGTCCCTCGGTGGCTTCTATCAAGCCGTGCTCCATAAATATTACGTCGACGAGTTTTATGCGACTGTATTCGTCAAACCTTTAATCGAAGGCTCCACAAAACTGTTATGGCACGGCGTGGATCAGAACATGATTGATGCCACGGTGAACAACAGCGCCGAAGGAGCGCGTGAGGTTTCCGATTCAGTGCGGCACATGCAATCGGGCAACATCCGGTCTTACGCCGGCTGGGTAGCAGCGGGGGCCGCAGTGGTCGTCTTTTATATGGTCTGGATGGGGACACGATGACCACGTCTCTCGACAGCGTAATCCTCACCCTGGTCACGTTCATCCCGCTCGCGGGGGCGCTGTTGTTGCTGATCATGCCCCGGCGTGACCGTGAAACCCGCTGGCTGGCTCTCGGCATATCGGTGGCCGCTTTCCTGGCCTCGCTGCATCTGCCAGTGCATTTAGTGCGCGGGCAAGCGGGATTTCAATTCGAAATCAATCGCTTGTGGATTTCGAATCCTAACATTCACTACCACATGGGTGTGGACGGCATCTCTGTGTGGCTGGTGGTGCTCACGACTTTTCTTACTCCGCTGTGCGTGCTGATTTCATGGAAGTCGATTCATGACCGGGTGAAAGAATTTTTCATCATTCTTCTGGTACTGGAAACGGCGTTGATCGGCGTGTTCACGGCCCTAGACCTGTTTCTCTTCTATTTCTTCTGGGAAGCCACACTGATTCCCATGGCCTTGCTGATCGGCATGTACGGCCATGGACGGAAGGTATACGCAGCACTGAAGTTCTTTCTGTACACCATGATCGCCTCGGCATTCATGCTGGCGGGAATTCTGTGGCTTTACGCGAAGACTGGAACGTTTGACTTTGTCAGCATACAAGCGGCAATCCACGGTGGACAGGTCGAAGGCTTTGCCACAGCCGCGCCCTGGCTCTTCCTGGGATTCTTCATTGCTTTCGCGGTCAAAGTGCCGCTATTCCCTTTTCACACTTGGCTGCCTGACGCCCACGTCGAAGCGCCGACCGCCGGCTCGGTTCTGCTGGCCGGAGTCTTGCTCAAGATGGGCACCTACGGCATGTTGCGTTTTAACCTCGGCCTGTTTCCCGAGCAGTCGCGCAGCAATGCCTGGTGGGTCATGATCTTGGCGCTGATCGGCATCATTTATGGCGCGCTGGTTGCCATGGTGCAGCCAAATCTGAAGAAGCTGATTGCCTACTCTTCCATCAGCCACCTGGGATTTGTAGTGCTGGGGATTTTCAGCTTCACGCAGGCGGGTCTCGATGGTGCAACATTCGTGATGCTGGCCCACGGCGTCTCTACTGGCGCGCTATTCATGTTGGCGGGGATTCTCTACGAGCGGCGGCACACTTATGAGATCGCCGAGTTCGGCGGCCTGGCCGCTCCCATGCCGGTCTATGCGACTTTCTTTATGTTCATCATGCTGGCGTCGGTTGGATTGCCCTTGCTGAACGGGTTCATCGGTGAATTTCTGGTGTTGAGTGGGACGTTTCGCGACCGAGCGATATACGGCGTTTTGGGCGCCACGGGTGTGATCTGGAGCGCGTGTTACTTGCTGTGGATGTATCAGCGAGTGTTCTTCGGCAAGGTGACACACGAAGTCAACTTGACATTGCCCGACCTCGATGGCCGCGAGCGGGCTGCGCTCTGGCCGACTGCCATCGTAGCGCTGGTCATGGGCGTCGCTCCGCTGGTTTGGCTGAACGCGATCGATCCCGCAGTTCAAGCCGTGTTGTCTCCCTTCACACAACTGGCAGCCAAGGTGGTGGGATGGTGAACAGCTCCGCCATGCTTCCCCAAGCTGCCGACTACATGCGTTTGCTGCCCGAGATTGTGCTGACTGTTTTCGGCATGATCGTCATGGTGGTGGACGCAGCTGCCGAGGAAAAACGAATCGAGAAAATCTTGGGTGCGATCGCGCTGCTTGGCTCACTGGCTGCGGTCGCCGCCACATTTGTTCAGGCCGAATATCCCGGCTTCGCCTTTTGGAACATGGTGCAAGTGGACTCGTTCAGCGTTTTTTTCCACTTGCTGGTCGTGGGGGTGACGATGGTCGTCATTCTCACCTCTTTCGAGTACATGAGAGTGCAACAAATTCGCGCCGGCGAATACTACGCCTTGATTCTGTTTGGCGCCGTCGGGATGAGCCTGATGTCCTCCGCGGTCGAACTGGTGCTCGTCTTCATCGCGCTCGAAATCTCCTCGATCTCAACCTACGTGTTGGCGGGATTCCGGCGGCGGGCGGCCATCAGCAGCGAATCATCAGTCAAATATTTTCTTTTAGGATCCTTCGCCACGGCGTTCTTTCTGTATGGTGTGGCTCTCATGTTCGGCGCCACCGGCTCAACCAACATTTCGACCATCGGCGACGTTCTGCGCTCAGGGCAAATTCCACTTCTCGCTTACGCTGGCGTTGCGCTGATGTTCGTTGGCCTGGGATTCAAAGTGGCTGCCGCACCGTTTCATGTATGGACGCCGGACGTTTACGAAGGCGCGCCGTCGCCAGTAGTCGGATTCATGTCCACTGCTCCGAAAGCCGCCGCGTTTGCGGTATTGCTACGGGTCATGTTTGAAGCCCATGCTCCCGGCCGGATTGGGCTGATCTGGGCTGTAGCGGCGCTTTCCATGACAATCGGAAACCTTGGCGCCCTGGTTCAGAACAATATCAAGCGATTGCTGGCCTACTCCTCAATCGCCCATGCTGGATATTTGCTGGTCGCGTATGTGGCTCTGCCCAATAACGGCATCCCCGCTGCTATGTTCTATGCGGCTTCGTATGCCGCCATGAACATGGGTGCGTTCGCCGTGATCAGCCACTTTGGCGGCGCAGGGGAACGTTATGTGACCCTGGAAGACTACTCCGGCCTGGGACGACGATCTCCATTGCTGGCAGCAACGCTGACCATTTTTCTGCTGTCGCTCATCGGCATTCCAATCACAGGCGGCTTCTTTGCCAAGTTCTACGTCTTCAGCGCCGCCTTGCAGGCGAATCTCGTCGGCTTGGTGATCATTGGTGTGCTGAACAGCGCGGTGGGAGCGTACTACTACCTGCGGATTATCGTCGTGATGTACATGCGTGAGCCGCAGCGGGAAGTTCCCGTGGCGCGAATTCCTATGGGACTCGGAGCCGCGCTAGCCATCAGCCTGGCGGCAACTATCTATTTCGGCGTGCTGCCCGGCAGAGTGCTCGAATACGCTTCGCGGACTGCGATGGCGTGGGCACGGTGAGTTCGGTCACCTTGCAAGCTCCTTGCACTCAAGCTAGCGCGACGGCATTCGCGTTTCTGGCGCAAATTACACGACAGGGTTTCACAACTCGATTTGACAACCGCCTTCCGTCCCGGCATCATGGAAAGCACGCAAGGTGTCATGTGGAGGGTGTATGAGTAAGTTTGTACAAAGGCTCTGGTCTGAGGAGCAGGGTCAAGACATTGCGGAATATGCCGTGATGTTGGCGGTGATTCTGGTTTTAGTGGTTGGAACCATCCGCTTAATCGGGGCTAACGCCAACAACGCATTTTCTACGACTGCCAGTGCCATCTCCCAGTAACCGGGCTAGCTTGGCCGTTGTCTTCTATAGTAGTCACTTCTAAAAATCGAACACTCTGGCTGCCGTTCGGATTTTTCCTGCTCAGCGCCGCCATTAAGTTGATATAGAATCATAAACTTGGGGAGATTCGTGGTAGCTCATCGACTTCGAGCGGCCAGCGGTTCTTCGGCGGGGTTTCCGGACAAAGAACCTCAAGTCGGTCCCTGAATTGATCGTCCCCTTCAAGCAACAACGGCGCCACGAACCGCAGCGCCTCGACTTCCTGGCGCACCCGCGCCAGATCTATTTCCTTCTGCCGCAATACTTCGAGTAGGCTTTTCATGACGAAATGCAGCGCTCCTGCACCACTTCTCTGGCAGAATCGAAATCGCGCTCGTCTTAGGCTGGATTGCTGAGAATTGTAATCTACGACTGCGATAGATTGCTACTGCGAAAAAGCAGATTTGCGCCAGTGGAGCGTCCGTGATATGTAAAGCCTGCGGGCAGGTGGAGCGCGTGCCGCAATCGAAGGCGGCGCGCAAATGGAGATCCATAGCAATGGTGGCCGGTTCGGACCTGATCACGATGGACGGGCTCCTCGGCAGCACCGAGATCCACGTCTGGCACACCGACCTGAAAGCCCAGGAAGCGGCCATCGACAAACTATCTTCGCTTCTGGACCACCATGAACAAAAACGGGCCGCGCGCTTCCTTGTTCCCGAGCCGCGCATTCAATTCATTCTTTCGCGAGCATTTCTGCGGATCGCCCTGGGTCAATACCTCCAGATCGAACCTCGGGAAGTGCATTTTCGCACTGCTGAGCACGGGAAACCAGAACTGGCCGCAGAGGACGACCTGTACTTCAATTTGTCTCACACCGAGGGGACAACCATGATCGCGTTAACTCGGGCCGGCCGCGTGGGTATTGATGTAGAGCGAATCCGGGAGAACCTGGATCCGCTACAGCTGGGCACCCGTTTCTTTTCGGCAAAAGAGTCGGAGTGGTTGCGATCGCAGCCCGCTGATCAACGCTTTGCGGCATTTTTCGCATGCTGGACCGCGAAGGAAGCATACATAAAGGCTTGCGGAGCGGGTCTTTCAGCCCCGCTCGACGGCTTCGCCGTGATTCCCCGTTCAAGCGCTGGAGAACTGCATTTGGAAATCTATGGCAAGCCTGAAGAGTCGGCGGGCTGGTCGATGTGGCAGTTCGACCTGGGTCCGGACTTGCGCAGCGCCGTGGCGGTCGAAGCAGTGGACTGTCAGATTCGTATCGGCCGATGGTCGGCGGCAGGCGCAAGCATTTCGTAGCGTTCGAAGATTCGGGTTCATTCATGGAGGAAACATGCAGATTGGAAGCAGGAGATCACTGAGCCGTTTGCATCGGTTATATGTGGTATTGGCCTATCTGCTAGTGGCAAGCGGGCTTGCCTCCGCACAAGCGCCGCAAGCTCGGGCCGAGGACGTGGTTTCTCCCTCGGCAGTCGTGCGGGCGTCTTATGTCGCGATTTCAGGACCCCCTGGACAGGCGCTTAACCTTGATCGCTTCCGCTCTCTTTTCCAGCCCCAGGCACAATTGGTAAGCATGAGTATTAAAGATGGCCGCGTCGTCGCTCATACCATGACGTTATCGGAGTTCACGGACATGGTGATCGCCGCAATTGGCAAAGAGGGTCACGTTGAGCGCGAAATCGCGCAGCGCGTCGACGTGTACGGAAATATCGCCAACGTCTGGAGCAGTTTCGAATCCCGCAAGACGCCTAATGACCCGCAAGTAACTCGTGGCATCAACAGCATTCAACTGATGAACGATGGTAAACGCTGGTGGATCAGCGGCGCGCTATGGCAGCACGAGACTGCGGAGACCCCGATCCCCTCGAAATATATGTCCGAGGCACACTAGGCGAATGAGTCTGAACCCGAATCTGGCGAAGAGTACAGCGGTAGCGGCGCTGGGTGGTCTGCTATTCGGATTCGACACTGCCGTCATTTCCGGCACCACCGGAACCCTCACCCAAACCTTCCAGCTTTCGCCCGGCGGTCTTGGCGTCACTGTGGCTAGCGCTTTGGGAGGAACAATCCTGGGCGCGATGCTGGCGGGGTTGCCCGGCGATCGCTACGGCCGTCGCGATAGTTTGCGGATTATGGCCATTCTTTACTTGATTTCCGCGATTGGCTGTGCGGGAGCCTGGAGTTGGCCGGCGCTCATTGTTTTTCGCTTCATTGGAGGATTGGGCATTGGCGGGTCTTCGGTTCTGGGCCCTATGTATATTGCCGAGATTTCTCCCGCGAAGCTGCGTGGACGTCTGGTTGGCTTCTTTCAGTTCAACATCGTCTTCGGCATTCTGCTGGCTTATTTCTCGAATTACCTGATCGGACTGCAACGCTTCGGTCTGTTGGAATGGCGATGGGAACTGGGCGTGACTGGCATTCCGGCGGCGCTCTTCTTTGTTCTGTTATTCACAATTCCCCGCAGCCCCCGCTGGCTGGTCAAAAAAGGACGGATTGCCGAGGCCAGGACGGTTTTGCAAAGCACTGGAGCCAGCGACTTCGAAGCCGAGTTGCAGGAAATCGTTGCCTCCATCGATTCTGAACACACACACGCCACCGAGGTTCTGTTTTCACGGAAGTATCTTTTTCCTATATTTCTGGCGGTCACCGTCGGAATGTTCAATCAGCTTTCAGGGATCAACGCCATCCTCTACTACTTGAACGATATCTTTGCCCACGCCGGCTTCAGTAAAGTATCGGGTAGTCTTCAAGCCGTGGCCGTCGGTGGCACGAATCTGTTTTTCACCGTGATTGCCATGTCGGTAATTGACAAGATCGGACGCAAGATCCTTCTACTGGTTGGCGCTATCGGCATGGCCGTCTGCCTCGCGGGCGTTGCAGCGATTTTCTTTTCGGGGCAGCATCAAAGCCTGCTGCTGGGGCTCCTGATCGGATACATTGCCTGTTTTGCTTTTTCGCAGGGAGCCGTGATCTGGGTTTATTTGGCTGAAGTCTTCCCCAACGCCGTGCGGGCCAAGGGTCAGAGCCTGGGCAGCTTTTCACACTGGGTTATGAATGCGCTCATCTCCGGAACCTTTCCGCTACTGGCGGCGTCGTCTGGAGGCTATCCGTTTGTATTCTTTGCGGCGATGATGGTGCTGCAATTCTTTGTGGTCCTGTTCGTGTATCCGGAAACGAAGGGTTTGTCGCTGGAACAGATGCAGAAGAAGCTCGGAATTGAATAACGGTACTCAGTGTTGCTCGAACAACTCCGTCCGGTCGATGCGTTCGCCTTTGAAGATTACCGAGGAAATCCTCTCAGTTGCAATGATGTCTTCGAGCGGATTGCCGTCGATGATCAAAAGATCAGCGTCGTTGCCGGGACGTACGGACCCGATGTGAGCGTCAGCACCGAGCAGCCGCGCGGCATTGGATGTAGCTGCTTGCAACGCCACGGCCGGCGGGATTCCCGCTTGTACCCACAACTCTAGTTCCCGTTGTACCGTGGGACCGTGGATGACGAGAAAATTGCCAGCGTCGCTCCCCGTCACCAGCAACACTTTGTGTTCGTAGGCACGCTTAAGGTTTGCAGTCGCGATCTGCATGTCGATGGGATACTGCGCAATCGAGGCGCGAGTCTCCTCCGCATCCTTGGATCCGAGGGCATCCTCGGTTCCTCGAAGCAATTCCGGCGGCCCGACTTGCTGCACTAATGAACGCTTGAGCAAATCGGCCTTCCCTGCCGCAAAATCCTTAAAGGCTTCGCCCACGCTCAGCGTGGGATCATAAAAGGTTCCCTGCCGGGCCATCTGATCGAAGAGTGCATCCGGAATCGCCTCACGAAACGACCCGTGTTCAATGGAATTGGCCACCGCCTGAACCGCCTCCTCCATATCGCGCAAATCGCCGGTGTGGACCGCGAGCGGCAATTGGTCGGCATGAGCTTGTTGCGCGATTGCCGCAAATATGCCGGGATCCAGCCGGTTGTACACCCGGCCACCAGCGCCGGATTCCAGAATGGCTTTGATGCAATCCACACCGGCTTTTTTGAGGTCATCCACCTGCTGCCTGGCTTCTTCGGGAGAGGCTGGAATTCGAGTGAACTGCTTTTCCACATTCTCGCGGATTCCTGCCGGAAGCTGCTTAAAGTATTCCGTTCCATGACCGCCCTTAGCGGTAAACAGCGGCCCGCAGGTGAACAGTTCCGCGCCCAGCACTTCTCCGCTGTTGATCTTCGACCGTGTCTTGAGAATGCCGTCAAGCCCGTCGCCCACACTGCGGACGGTGGTGACCCCGCTGTAAAGATATGCCGCCAGATTGCGCAGCATCATCTTGTCGCGATCATACGACTTCATGTCAGGATAGAAACCAGCAGGCGCGCCGAGGTGCACATGAACGTCGATCAGGCCCGGAAGAATGGTCTTACCGGCGGCTTCGACCACTTCCGCATTCACCGTCTTTGGGTCCGGCCCATTGCCATCGTAAACTTCTGCAATCTTGCCGCCGCGGACCAGCACAGCCCCATTCTCAATGACCGGCCCGTCGCCGATGAAAATGCGTGCGCCACGAATCAGGAACGTCTCGCTGCGATTGAGCTGGCGTTGTAGTATCTTCGTCTTTTCCGCATTGCTCTTGGTGTGCGTCTGCCAGAGGCCGAGACACAAAAACGGCGTCATCACCACAGCCAGCCACAGTTTCGCCGAATTGCGGATCTTCTCTTCTTTCTCCCAGCGGAAGAGCTTGTAGGCGATAAACAGTCCCACCACCATGGTCAGCAACAACGCCGCTGCCGGCTGGATGTTCGCCATAATGCCTTCATCACGCATCAGCATCGCCTGTACGCCGGTGACCAGGTAAGTTGCAGGCAGGAATTGGGTAATCGTCAGTAGCCATGAGGGGAACATCGCCAAAGGGAAAGTCGCACCACTCAGGAATAGCATGGGCAGGTAAACCAACTGGATCAGAATCTGGCTCTCCTGCATCGAGTTGGCAACCGCGGCCAAGATCAAACCGATCGCGCGAAACCCGGCAATGCCCACAGAGACAAAAATCAAGATTGAGCCCATGCTTTTCGGCCAGGGCATGCCATAGATGAAATGCGCCAAGCCAAACATCACGAACACATACGGCATGAAAATGATCCAGCCGGTCACGGTGGATGCAATCAGCAGGGGCGCAGGTGAAATGGGGGTGACCTTGTACCGCCGCAGGATGTTGGCCTCCCGCTCCTGCACCGCGCGCATCCCAGCGCCGAACAGTCCGTTACCCAGGATTCCAATGATCATGACCATGGCAATCACAATGGTCATGCCAGCGCCGCGCTCGGCATGAAACGCTTGGGCAAACACAAAGAAGAAGACCAGAGGAAACAAATAATTGAAGAAAAGTACCGACTTCTGGCGCATGGCCAGTTTCAGATCGAGCGCGATCAATGCCTTATATGCATTCATTCGCGCAGGCTCTTTCCCGTGAGTTCGATGAACACATCTTCAAGCGTCGGCTGCTTAAGATGAACGTCGGTAAGTTCCAGCCCTTGCTGATCAATCCACTTCACCAGATCAACCAGCGTCGCTGCCGGACGGCGGGAATGCACGGTCAGCGTGCGGCCAGTGGAGTCGAGAGCGCTTTGCGTGGCTTCCGCCCATGCGGGACGATTCACCGGAAGTGGCTGAGCGCACGTGACCACGATGCTCGACGCGTTACGGCTTTGCTGTTGCAGGCGACTGGGCGTATCTAGGGCGATGATCTTGCCTTCGTCAACAATAGCTACCCGGTCGCACAGGCGCTCGGCTTCCTCGATGTAATGGGTGGTCATCAGAATCGTGCGATGCTCTTTCTTGAGCTCTTCGAGCAAAGAATGAATTTCCACACGGACTTGCGGGTCAAGGCCAGTGGTAGGCTCATCCAGAAAAATAAGCTGGGGATCGTTGACCAGCGCCAGAGCTAATGCCAGTCGCTGTTTCTGGCCACCCGACAGCGTCCCATAGAAAGCTTCGCGTTTTTCTTCGAGCTGAAGGCGGCGAAGCAATTGATTCAGGTCGGCATGTTTGGTGTAGAAAGATGAGAATACCTGCAACGCCTCGCGCACCCGAATCTTTTCGGGCAGATTCGTAGCCTGCAGACAAACTCCGATGCGGTCCTTAAGGCTCTGCCGTTGCTTGTCAGGATCGAATCCAAGGACGGTGACCTGTCCCGCCGAGCGCGGGCGCAAGCCTTCTAGAATTTCTACTGTGGTGGTCTTCCCTGCACCGTTGGGTCCGAGAAGACCGAACACTTCACCGGTTTGGATTTCGAAATCAATTCCCTTCACCGCATGAACGTCGCCGTAAGACTTCTTCAGGCCTTGCACCGAGATGGCTGGGCTGTCGGGGGACATTCGGAAACGATTAGGCTATCGAAGAAGAGGGATGGAGTCAAAAAACAGCGTACTACACTGCTCACCAAAGCCTTGGCAACTACGTCGAATAGGACTATAGTGTCATTTCCGCAGGGAATCTCTTTGTTTTTTAGATTGGAGCATGCATGCGTTGCAGATTGCTTCTTGTGCCCGCCGCTTTGTGTTTGAGCCTTTTGTCCTCCGCACAAACCGCCGACGAACTGGTCGCGAAGAACATCGAGGCCAAAGGTGGAATGGACAAGATCCAAGCCGTAAAAACGATGCGCATGACCGGAAAAGCCTTGCTTCCGGGAGGATTCGTTGGCACCGTAACCCAGGAAAACTCGCGCCCGAACCAGGTACGGGAGACTTTTTCGCTGCAAAGCATGACCGCGGTGCAAGCCTACGATGGCACCACGGGCTGGCAGATTCAGCCCTTTGGCGGACGCAAAGACCCGCAACTCATGGGCGAAGACGATTTGCGCGATCTTCTGATCGATTCCGACTTCGATGGCCCTATGGTCAACTACAAGGAAAAAGGCAACACCGTCGAATATTTGGGCCACGATGTGGTGGATGGCGATGACGCGCTTCGCCTCAAAGTCACGCTCAAGAATGGCGATATTCTTTATTACTACCTCGACCCGGATACTTACCTTGAGATCCGCCGCGAGACCCAGGAGTTCATCCGCGGATCGGTGCGGGAAAGCGCCAGTGAAATGGGTTCCTATAAGCCAGTTGCCGGCGTCATGTACCCGTTTTCCATCGCGACGGGGCCTAAGAACGATCCTACTCAATGGCAAACGACCAGTGTCGAAAAGATTGAAGTCAACGTGCCGCTGGGAAATTCAGAGTTCGCGGTTCCAGCTTCGTTGAAAAAATGACGGAGTCGAAACACCGCGCCGGAACTATGTTCATGATTTCTTCTCACATTCAAGAGGACTCTCTAATGACTGCTCATGTCACTCGCTGTTCCCGCTGGTTCAAAAGACTACTTCTACCCGCCATCGCGTTGCTGTTATGTGGCGCCGGCGCGGCCCAGCAGGCCATCAAGTTTGACTCGGCCACTATTTCCGGTTTGCCGATTCGCAACATTGGCTCCGCTGCCATGAGCGGGCGCATCGCGGCCGTGGATGCAATCGAGAAGAACGGGCGCGTAACCGTTTTCGTTGGCGCGGCCAGCGGCGGAGTATGGAAGTCGATCAATGGCGGCACGACATTCAGGCCGGTATTCGACCGTCAGCCGGTGCAATCGATCGGCGCTGTCGCCATTGATCAAACCAATCCCGACACAGTTTGGGTGGGCACGGGCGAAAGCTGGACCCGCAATAGCGTCTCCGTTGGCAATGGCATTTATAAGTCCACCGATGGCGGCGAGAACTGGACCAACGTCGGCCTACAGGATTCCGAGCATATCGCGAAGATTCTGGTCGATCCCAAAGACAGCAATGTTGTTCTCGCCTGCGCCGCAGGCCATCTCTGGAACGACAATGACGAGCGCGGCGTCTACAAGACCACGGATGGCGGTAAGACCTGGACGAAAGTTCTGGCCGGGGCCAATGGCTCAACCGGATGCGGCATGCTCGCCAGAAGCTCCCAGGAACCCAACACCATATTCGCCGACATGTGGGACTTCCGCCGCCAGGGCTGGACTTTCCGCTCGGGCGGCCCTGGCAGCGGGCTGTTCAAATCTACCGACGGCGGCACCACTTGGACCGAACTGACCACCAGCAATGCCAAGGGCCTTCCTGACAAGCCTTATGGAAGAATCGCCGTGGCAGTTGCGCCCTCCAAGCCGCAAGTGGTCTACGCGATGATCGAGTCGAAGAAGAGCGCTTTGTTTCGTTCCAATGATGGCGGCGCAACCTGGAACAAGCTCGATGCCAGCCAGTACATGGTGTGGCGTCCTTTTTATTTTGGCAACCTGATTGTCGATCCCAAAAACGAAGACAAAGTTTTCAAAGTTGATCTGGGCCTGTTGCTGAGTGTAAACGGAGGTCAGAGCTTCAGCTTTGTTGCCAATGCTCACGGTGATTTCCACGATGTTTGGATCAATCCCAAGAATCCCAACATGGTTTTTGCCGGAGACGATGGCGGCCTGTGGCGCAGTGAAGACGGAGGCACACGCTGGAAGCACCAGCTCAATCTGCCGGTTTCGCAGTTTTACCACGTGAGCGTGGACAACGCGAACCCATACCACGTGTATGGCGGCTTGCAGGACAACAGCGTGTGGGTGGCGGACTCGTCCTACCCGGGCGGTGTCAGCAATTCACGCTGGGAGAACGTCTATGGCGGCGACGGCTTCTGGGCTTTCGAGGATCCTGCCGACCCCAATTACATTTATGCCGAGTCGCAAGGCGGGGAAATCGGACGCGTCAATCGCCACACCCTGGAATCTCGCAGCATCAAACCCTTTCCGAATTACAACGAAAAGAAACTGCGATTCAATTGGAACACGCCCATCCACATGAGTCCCAACGAAAAGGGGACGATCTATATCGGCGCGCAGTTCCTTTTTCGCTCGCGCGATCACGGGCAATCCTGGGAGCGTATCTCTCCCGACTTGACCACCAATGATCCGGAGAAACAGAAGCAGGAGGAATCCGGAGGAGTGACCGTGGACAACTCCTTTGCGGAAATGCACACCTCGATCTATTCCATTTCCGAATCGCCAAAGAACGGTCAGATCATCTGGGTAGGGACCGACGACGGCAACCTGCAAGTCACTCGCGATGGAGCAAAGACCTGGACGAATGTCGTGGAAAACATTCAAGGGTTGCCCAAGAATTCCTGGGTTTCAACGGTATCCGCCAGCCGTTATGACGAAGGCACCGCGTACGCCACCTTCGATCGCCACACTTTCGGCGACATGAAGCCTTACGCGTACAAGACAACTGACTACGGCAAGACATGGACCTCGCTGAACGTTCAGGAAAATGGTGCGGTTGGTTTCGCTCACGTGATCAAAGAAGATAGCGTCGATCCCAATCTGCTCTTTTTGGGCACCGAGATGGGGCTTTGGATGTCCTACGATGGGGGAACGCATTGGGCGCAGTACAAGGCCACCAATTTCCCCTCAGTACCGGTCGATGACATGGTGGTGCAGGCGCGAGACTCTGATCTGGTGTTGGCCACCCACGGGCGCGGTATCTGGATTATCGATGACATTTCTCCGCTGCGCGCGCTCACTCCTGATTTGATGAGCAAAGATGCCGTGTTGTTGGAAGGCCGTCCGGGAATTCAATACTTTCAGGCGAATGGAGGATGGGCAGAGGGTGACGAAACTTTCAACGGCCCCAGCCGGCCCGGAGATGCGTTCATCACCTACTACCAGAAGAGCCGGCACATCTTTGGTGACTTAAAGATTGAAATTCTTGATCAGGATGGCAAGTTGGTGGACACGGTTCCGGGCAGCAAACATCGCGGCATCAACCGGGCCACCTGGTCGATGCGCCTGAAACCGCCCACAGTGCCTCCCGCGGCGAGTGCCTTGTTTGCCGCGGCTCAGGGCGTGCGCGTTATGCCTGGCATCTACACCATCAAGATGACGAAGGGTGACAACGTGTACACAGCTCCACTGCACGTCGTGCTTGATCCCCGCGCCACCTACACGGTGGAAGATCGGAAGGCACAGTACGACCTGGTGGTTCAACTGGGCAAGACGATGGGCCATATGACCTACGGGGTAGCCGCGATCGAGGGAGTGCGCGATGCAGCGACCGCCGATGCCTCCAAGCTCCCGGCGAAGGATGCTCTCCGCACGCGACTGGAGCATCTGGCAGAACAGTCGGGAGAATTGCGTTCCAGGATTGTGGCCACTAAAGAGGGCGGCGCGATCACTGGTGAAGAACGAATCCGTGAGCACCTTGGCGAGGTATACGGCGACGTGAACGGTTACGAGGGCCGGCCAACCGCGGATCAGAGTGCACGCGCTGCTTCGCTCGCAAAGGAACTGGATGACGTCATAGCGGATTTCCGAAAACTCACGGACAAAGAGCTAGCCACAATCAACGCTGATCTGAAAAAGAAGAAGATGGAGATCATCTCCGTGCTCAACGAATCCGATTGGCAAAAGCAGCAGGACAGCGGGTCTGGAGCAAAGCCCCAAACCGCAGTATTCCGTGAAGTTGACTAGGTCGTGGCACTCGGCTTCGTCGCCGGCTTCAGGTGGGCAACCCGCCTGACAATGGCGCTATCTCCATCGCTCAGTGAGCCGCTGTCCCACCCGCGGACGCGCCGCCCTGGTTCTGCAACCACAACGCCAGTTGACCGGATTGATCGGTCTTCATCGCGATACAGTTATTGATGCGTTCCATCGATTGCCGGAGAGTCCGCTCCGCCGCAGACGATGGATGCGTTGAGAAGAATTCCTGCACCTGATCTTTCATGGCAGGATCGCAGAAGCCACCGACATTGCCTTGGACTTGCGCGCTGGCGAAAGGCCCGCCGGCCTTTATTACCTCGTCCCAATGAGAACGGACAAACTCCCAAGCGGGTTTTTGGCCGTCAGCATGGGCCATGACGCTGCCGATCAGTCCTAAGCTGTCCTGAGAACGCACTTCCGGTGAAATAGCGAAGTCCAGCGTGCGCTTTATGAGGTGGGAATCGCTGAAATCCGATAGGGTGTAGAAGTAAAGATAGTATTGTTCCGGCGTCTTCGAGCCCTTCATTGCCGCCATGACCTTTTCGTAGAACTCTGGGCCGCTGTTGGATGCGGCTATCCCAAATGCAGCGTTAGCCAAGTCACTCTGTACTGAACCCGGATTTTGCAACGCCCGATCTGCCAGCTTCTGGGCCTCGGCGATAGCTTCAGGTTCGTGTCCCTGACCTCCAAGCGCATTGAGCAGATGCGGCCGCAGATTCTTGGCATCTTCGCTCTCGCCGGACTTTGGCTCCCAGCCAATTCTCTGGGCCACCGGGTTCAGGGTATTGCGAACCCAGAGCTGATAAGCTGCCCGGTCGTCGTCCGTCACGATGTTGCGCCCAATGCCGTTTAGCTGGCCAAGCACGAGTGCCATAACCGCGGTGACAGGTTCGGTCTTGACGCCCTCCGCGAGAGTCAGATAGTCGCCCACCGGCTGCCGCCCCACACGAACCGATGCCCAAGTGTCGATGAGCAACAGCAGGCGCTCCTGAGGAGTAAGCACAGCCTCGGCATCATGTGCCAGAGCGCGCACTGCTTCCGGTTCATAGGCGGTGCGATAATAACCAGTGCCGCCGGCGTTGCCCAACACCCAGGCTGAGCAGCCCGGAATGGTAAAACTCTCTTCCCGTTTGGTAAGCAATTCACATTGTTGCTGGCTCTGTCCGGAGCCTGATGCCGGCCCAGACTTCAGGCAAACCGGCACTTGCCACAACTGATCGTTATCGGCGTCGAGCTTCTCCCGGTCATAAAAGTATCGCTGTTGCTTCATGGAAACCATGGTCGAATTGCCAGTGCATTGCGCCTTGAGGCTAACCATTGGAACCCCAGGCTGCTTGACGAACGTCGCCATAATCTGATCCACCGGCTTCTTCGACACCTGGGCCAGTGTGGTCCAGAAATCCTCCGCGGTGGCGTTGCCATAGGCGTGACGCTTTAAGTATTCATTGACGCCGGCACGAAAAGTTTCCGGCCCAATGTAGGCTTCAATCATGCGTAACACAGCCGCAGCTTTGCCGTAGGCAATGCCGTCGAACAATTCTTGAATCTGTCCCGGAGTTTCAACCGGCTGGTGAATGGCGCGAGTACTGGCCAGCGAATCGATGTTCAGCGCTCCAACCGTGGTAAGAATATCTCCGCGGCTGACTTCGTCAAGACCGACATGCCAGTCCGGCTTCCACGCGTCCACCGGCTTTCCTTCCATCCAGGTGGCAAATCCTTCGTTAAGCCAGATATCGTCCCACCAGCTCATGGTGACCAGATCGCCAAACCATTGGTGTGCGATCTCGTGAGTCACGGTGATGGCAACATTCTTTTCATGGGCCAGCGATACGTGTTGTTCATCCACCTGGAGTTCGGCCTCGCGCGAAGTAATGAAGCCGATGTTTTCCATGGCGCCCGCGGAAAAGTCGGGCAGTGCAATCCAGTCCAGTTTGCCGTAGGGATACTTGATACCAAAATAACGGTTGTAGTATGCCAAAGAATATTCGGTAGCTTGTAAGGCAAACCTGCCCAGTTCCTTCTTGCCCGGCATGCTGTAGATCCGGATTGGGATCCCTTCCACTTCACCTTCGATATATTCAAAGTTCCCTACCGCAATCGCCGCCAGGTACGACGACATCTTCTGTGAAGTGGCGAAGCTCACGGTATGCTTTTCACCAGGTCCCGGAACATCGGAAATCATCTTGGCGTTCGAGATCGCGATCAGCCCCTTGTCGGCCACCACGGAAATGTCGAACGTGGCTTTGTAGGCAGGTTCGTCGAAGCACGGGAATGCACGGCGCGCATCGGTGGCCTCGAGCTGCGTCACGGCATACTTGTGTCCCTGCGCATCCTTCCCCAGGTAGAAGCCTCGCAGTTGGTCGTTCAGAATGCCTACGTACCTGATGTTCAGCGTGACCGGTCCCGGTTGAAGTTGCTTCCCTACCGCAAAGGTCACCATCTCTTTCTCTTTATCAAAGGTGACGATGGGAGTTTGGGTCATTCCGCTGTTGACCACGGAAGCTTGATTGATTTCGATGTCCGCCGAGTTAAGGACGATTTGCGAACTCGGCTTCAACATCTGGATCGTTATGACTTCCTCGCCGGCAAAGTTGTTCTTGTCGAAATCCGGCGTGAAGGTCAGTTTGTAGTTCTCGGGGACGGCGGTTTCCGGGAGGCGTTGGGCCACGGCGAACGAAGCCAGTAGCAGGACACAGAGGCAGAACGACAATTGTTTTTTCATGTAAGGGCTCACGAATCTGGGGTGGCACAAACGCGAACGAACGCGTGCTTTAAGAATACCAGTCTTAGACTCCGAACTTCGGCAATCGTAAGCAAGGGCAAAGCCCGTGCAGCGTCGCCCTTGTCGTCCTGGGTCATGTTAGCTCACATAACAACAGGATTTTGTGTTGTGCAGAGCGAGTAAGGCGAATTCAATTGAGACAACGGTCGAGCGCCCATGCCGTGCGACGGGCAAGCTTTCAATAACAAAGGCGGCTGGAAGGGCCCGATTGTTCCCATCCCAGCCGCCATTTTGAATCCCTGACTTCAGCCTACATTGCGCTGCAAACCGCTTTCACTTCCGTGTACTGCTCCAACACTTCGTGCCCCATCTCGCGGCCCCATCCGGACTGCTTGTAGCCGCCGAAGGGCAGCGCCGCGTCGAAAATGTTGTAGCAGTTGATCCACACCGTACCCGCGCGCAGATCAGCCGCCAGGCGATTGGCCTTTTGGATGTCGCGAGTCCAAATGCCGGCCGCCAGGCCATAGGCTGTGTTGTTAGCTTGCGAGACCAACTCGTCGGGATCTTCGAACGGGATGGCGGTCACCACGGGTCCAAAGATTTCCTCCTGCACGACCTTCATCTTTTCGTTGGTGTTCACCAGCACCGTCGGCTCTACAAAATAACCCTTGTCCCCGACCCGGTGTCCACCGATGACTGCTTTCGCGCCTTCGGAGAATCCGGATTCGAGATAACCGCAAACCCGGTCCAGTTGCTCCTTGGAAACCAGTGGCCCCATGTCGATGGCGGGATCGAACCCATGCCCAACCTTGATCTGCGAGGCCTTGTCTGCCACACCATCCACCACTTTATCGAAGACTTTCTTTTCGACAAACAATCGCGAACCAGCACAGCAGCACTGGCCGTGATTGAAGAAGATGGCGCTGGCCGCGCCGGCGATGGCAGCGTCCAGATCCACGTCCGCGAAGACTATATTGGGTGACTTGCCGCCCAACTCAAGCGAAACCTTCTTCAAGTTCCCAGCGGCCGCCTGCAGAATTAGTTTGCCAACTTCGGTAGATCCGGTGAAAGCGACTTTGTCCACATCAGGATGCGCAGCCAGCGCAGCGCCAGCAGTCTCCCCGTAACCGGGGATGATGTTGACAACACCGTCCGGAAAGCCCGCTTGCTGAATCAGTTCACCGAGGCGAAGCGCAGTGAGTGGCGTCTGCTCGGCCGGTTTCAAGACCACGGTGTTTCCAGTAGCCAGCGCCGGCCCCAGCTTCCAGGCCGCCATCAACAGCGGGAAATTCCAGGGAATGATCTGGCCGACGACACCGACCGGCTCTCGTAGCGTATAAGCCAGGTAACGAGCGCCGGGTGTGTAAGGAACAGAAATCGGAATGGTATTGCCTTCGATCTTGGTTGCCCAACCTGCCATGTAGCAGAACAGGTCCGCGGCCAATGGAATATCCGCAACCCGCGCAACCGTGAGAGGCTTGCCGTTGTCCAGACTCTCAAGTTCAGCAAACTCTTCCAGATTATCTTCCAGCAAGTCTCCCAATTTCCAAATGAGTTTACCGCGTTCCGAAGCGGTCATTCTGCGCCACGGTCCTTTCTCGAACGCAGTGCGCGCGGCTATGACAGCGCGGTTGATATCTTCGCGATCGCCCTCGGCGATCTGCGCCATAATTTCTCCAGTCGCGGGGTTATAGGTGGGGAAGGTCTTGCCGGAGGCCGAATCCACCCACTTGCCGTCGATCAGCATCTTGTGTTTTCGGGAAACAAAACTGGTGACTCTTGCTTCCGGTGGAACGATCTTCAAAGCTGTTGCCATAGGATTCCCTCCATTGCGTTAATCGGCGAAGGCCCACATTGTAGCTCTTTTGGAAGGTTGTCGCTTGTGGTTTTATTGGGCCGCGGTGCGGGTTCCGTGTCCAGATTGCCCGGCTACGGAGGACTCAGCGTGTAGTGGTATAACCGGGCAGTGCCGTCAGCCGGCGACCGTGGCGGTCATACCCGTGGGCTTAAATCTTTTCGGCTCGGCAAGTGGTAATTCCACAGTTGCGCGCGCCCCGTGAGGCTGCACGTTTTCGATCCTTATCTCACCATCGTGCTCTTTGATGATTCCGTAGCAAATGCTTAGTCCGAGGCCAGTGCCCTTGCCCACGGGCTTGGTGGTGTAGAACGGATCCAGAGCTCGATTCACATCCGAGAATCCCGGCCCGGTGTCTTCGACTTCCAGGATGGCGCGGTTACCTCTTGGGAAGGCGCGGATGGTGATCTTCTTGGGGCCAGATTCCGCCTCCACCGCGTCGATGGCATTATTCACCAGGTTCAAAAGAATCTGTTTGAATTGGTCCTCATCCACTGCCACTTGAGGCAGCGCAGCGTTGATGTCAACCACAATTTCCAGGCCGCGGGTGCGGACGTAATACTCGCGGAGCGCCAACACTTCCTGCACGACCGCAGCCAGGTCGACCGCCTGACGATCCACCGCCCGCTGGCGCGAGAAGCGCAGTAGATTCTCCACAATTTTCTTCATGCGGCGGCCTTCATTCACCAGCTTGTCGAGCCGATCGCGCATGGTGCCCGGAGGCGCGTCCTCACTGAGCAGTTCGCCGTAACCCATCACCGCGGTAAGAGGATTGTTGAGTTCGTGGGCCACACCGGCTACCAACTGTCCCAAAGCAGCGAGTTTCTCGGAGCGAATCAACTGGTTATGCAGCGATTTCAGCTCCAGCGCAACCGACAAATCCGCAGCCAACAACTCGATTCGCGACAGCTCAGGGGCGTTGACGGCTTCCACTTCCCGAGGATCGTCCAGGGCGATGCATCCTAGATACCCGCCCCGCGCCGAGCACAGCGGGATCAGCAGCTCGTCGCCGGTATTCCAATGCGAATTGGGAGGATATTCTCTCTGGCTCTTGACCGGCTGGTATTTGGCAGCTTCGCGGTGCGACAGCAGAAAGGAGTTCTGTCCAATCTGTCGGCCCCGGACGCAAAAGTCTTTGATGTCGTCGGTGGTCCATCTCCGCGCCTTGCTTTGCAGTTCTGCCAGCAGATCCTTCGGCAGTCCGCTGGCTCCAGCCACCCGCAGACCATGTCCAGCGTTGTCGAGGTGAATAACAGCAGCCCGAAAGTTACTGACTTCTGCGATTGCAGAAGCAATCTCGTCGCATAGCAGTTCCACCGTCGCGCCGCTCAGCAATCGCGAGGTGATGGCGGAGAAGCGCTCTAATTGAAGATTCAGGGCCCGTTCCTTGCGCTGCATGACTTCGATGGATTCGGATTTATCCTCAACAATCGCCAGGATCATGCCAAAGGCGACAAACATTTTCGGCGTATTCCAAAGCTCGGGTGGGACATTCAGCGCAGGAGCGAAGTGAGCCAGAAGCATGGCCACGGGAAATACTGCTCCCCAGCAGAAGAATCCCGCCGCAACCGTCAGAACGCCCGGTGAGGGCCGCCAGTAATTTCGGCAGATCAAAACGCCGGGCAATCCGAACCCCAGGCCCAGCAGGGCGGTCAGGCCTTCATCAAAGGAACCCCGGGACGCGGCATCGATGGCCCAGGCACCCACTCCGATGCCCAGTCCTGCCAGAGAAAGCACATACCATGGGGATTTCTTCCTCACCCATGCCAGAAAGACAATTCCCCCGCCAATGGCCGCTATCAGGCTCACTATAAACGGCCAGCGGGCGTGAACATCATAGGCGGCAAGAACTGTGTAGGCGACCGACGGCAACCCCACAACCGTCAACATCAGGCCACGTTTCACTCCGTCATCGACGATCGAAGCCACAGAGGCGACAAATACCACAGCGGAAGCCTGTAGCGAACCCAGATCAAATGCCAGAAGCAACGAACTGGATGCTCCTGATGCCGGTTCGAACATCTGGGCCACAAAGTGGATAAAAATCAGAAACCACGCGATCAACCAGAGTTGTAGACGAGCGGAATGGCTATGGCGTTTCAGTCCGGCAAAAATGCCCACCAGCACGGCCACGGTTACCACCGTGGGAATCTTTTCCAGAATGGTCATATAAGGACTGGGTCAACCGTATTTCAACCCCTCGGATTAGCCAAGATATCGCGGGTAACCTTAGTCATTGTGGACGGATTCACCCCAAAAACGCAACTTTTGCCGCTGCCGCAGGTTCTAGGGATCAATATGGTAAACAAGCGTATCCCGTTCGCCGTATTGGAACATTCTTTGTCATTCGCGGCAGGTAAAGTTTTGTGATTGTATAGTGGCTGGATAGCCATGCAGGCTACTGAAACAGAAGTAGTTATGGAGTCTCGCATACGAAACGTTAAGACTTTAAATCCAACCCATCGGGCCGGTCGAACATCCAAAGTGTGTACCCCACAATCAATGGAGAAGAAAGTGAAAAAATTGACAGTTGTCCTCGTTCTCGTCTTCGCGTGTTCTCTACTTGCTACGAGCGCTTTTGGGCAGCAATTCGATGCAGCCTTCGGCGTCAGTTCAATTTCATCGTCATCATCGACCGTCACCAACGGACTTTTGTTCCCGTCCGACAGGGGCGGCGCTTACCCTGGATTTAGCGCCGACCTACTCCTGAGCCATCATCTCGGGTTTGAGGGTGAGCTCTCTTGGAGAGCGAGCCAGAATCTATATGGCGGATCCGGATCCCAACCCTACCGCCCGCTGTTCTACTCCTTCAATGCCATCTGGGCTCCGAAGCTGAGTAAGTATTTTACAGCTGAACTGTTGGCCGGAGTTGGGGGCGAAGACGTTAGGTTCTATGGGGTTACCAATTGCAATAACTTCTTCGGATGCACTAGCTACAGCAGTAGCAATCATTTCATGGGGGACTTCGGAGGAGGCATTCGTGCTTACATCTGGCACAATGTCTTTATTCGCCCGGAAGTCAGGCTCTACCTGATCAACAACAACAACGAGTTCAGCTCGAACACGGTCGTGCGCTACGGGGGCTCTCTGGGTTACAGCTTCGGCGGACACTAACTTACCACCGATCATCTCGGCGGCATCCGCTTTGGTAGGTTATTCCTACGAGCCATGCCGCCTTCGAATTTTATTCTGCATATAAGGTAGGCGCGCTCCGGCAGCCGGGAGTACAATCGGCGGAAGTAGGAGGTCTCTCTATGAGACATTGCCTTCTATTCTTCTGCCTTGTCGGCATCGTCGCAGTAACTCCCTCTATCTGTGCGTGGTCTCAGGGACCGGGGTCTCAGGGAGGATTTGAGGCACCTGGCAAACTGGAAGTTGCCAGGCACCCGCTGGTGCTTGAAGGGCCGTCAGCTCCGGCGAAGAGATCCATCGATCCGGTAAAACTCCACGCCGAGGCCAATGAGCTAGCTGACCTTGCGCGTTCAGTTCCGACCGACATGGATCAGGTTTCGCAGGGCAAACTGCCCAAAGACCTCGGAGATAAACTCAAGCGCATCGAGAAGCTGTCGAAACAGCTGCGCGGCGAATTGAATCCCTGAACCGAGAAGGATCATTCGCCCGCTTATCCGACGGGCCAGCCGATCAGGGTTGTGGCTTGTCTTGCAAACGCTTCGTCTCCATTTGCTCGCGGCGAGCGTTCTCCTCTTGCCCCAGCTCGGTATAAACGTTACCCAGAAACTTGTGCGCGTCAGGCGAATTCGGCTGCAGTTTCACCGCTCTCTGCAAATATGGCAAGGCCTCGCTGGGGCGGTTCTGCATGCCCAGGATTCGTCCCAGCAATAGATTTGCGCGGTAGTGGTTGGGATTGATTTGGAGCGCGTGGTGCAGGCTATTAGCAGCGTCTGTCGTACGACCGAGTTCGTCGTACGCCATCCCAAGGTAGAACTGCATATCGTCGGAATCGGGAGCATGCGCCACCGCGATCTCAAGTTGAGTTGCCGCGCCAGCCCAATCCCCGGTCTCCGCCAGCACCACCCCCAACTCATAATGCGCGCGACCGGATTCCGACATGATTTCTACCGCTTTCCGTAACCAGGGCAGCGCTTCCGGATAGTTTCCCAGGCCGCTCCAGGCTCGACCCAGCTCGAGATTCGCGAGTCCTACCGTTGGCTGCTCTTTGAGCACCTCTTGCAGCTGCGGGATGGCATCCTTGTAACGCTCATCATCCATGTCGAGCAGACCCTGGTGCAGCAGATTTGAGATCCGGACTTTCCCTTTGGGATCGGGACCAGTCAGTTTCTCGCTTGCTCCAGGTCTGCGAAACTCGGACGTGATATATCCGAGCGCCTGGAGTTGCTCCGCCTGATCGGGTGTGATCCCAGCCTGCACCGGAGTAGCGCTGGTAGTCTTGCGGTGAAACTCATCGACTTGCAACGCCAAAGTGTCTGCAACCGCGGTTGAATTGCCTGCGAGATTGTGCGTTGCCCCAGGATCCGCTATCTGATCGTAGAGTTCGCGCTGCGGCGCATCGACATAGAGATACTTCCCATCCCGCCATGCGCGTAGCGGACTCCAGCCGAAAGCCCGAAAGGGATAGTCGGTTTCTGCGTAAGCAGGACGGTCCGCCACCTCACTTTTGGAGTCGGGCTTGACCAACACCATCAAAGACGCCCCCTGCATGGTAGTGGGCGGCACGATCCCAACTGCTTGCAAAATCGTGGGCGCCAAGTCCACCAAGCCGACCCGAGTATCGATGAGGAGTGGACCCGGCTTTCCGTCAACAAACTTTACCAACAACGGCACGTGGATAGTCTCGTCGTAAAGAAATAGCCCGTGCGTCTGCTCTCCATGCTCTCCAAAAGCCTCCCCGTGATCGGCTGCAACCGCAATCACGGTGGAATCGTATCGTCCGCTGGCGTGTAGCGCGGCCAGCAGTTTTCCCACGGCGAAATCGGCGTAAGCAATCTCGCCGTCGTAGGGCGAGGCGCGATACTTGGCTTTGAATGGCTCTGGCGGATCGTACGGATCGTGCGGATCGTAGAGATGTACCCAAAGAAAGAAGGAACCGCGCTGGTTCCGGTTGAGCCAGTCTATTGCATGAGCCACCACAACCGTCGCACGACGCTCCACACTCTGATAGCGATCTTCTCCCGGCGCCCGACTGTGGAACCCGGCATCGTAAACCTCAAAACCACGATCGAAGCCAGTCGCGGCCGCACTCTTAGGATCGAGTATCTGCGAGCCGACAAAGGCCGCAGTGTGATATCCGTGTCGTCGCAGGATGTCGGGAAGATACGGCAAATCCTTGCCCAAGGGATCTCCCATATCCTGAAGATGATTGAATTGCGGATAAGTCCCACTGAGGATGGTGGCGTGCGATGGGGTCGTCAACGGAACCTGGGAATACGCGTGTGAAAAGATCGCGCTTTGCTTCGCTAAGGCATCCAGGTTGGGCGTAAGTCCCCGCTTCGAACCCAGGAAACCCATGCGGTCGGCGCGGGTAGTGTCCAGCGTGATCAGAATGACGTTGCGGGGCGCAGCCAGACTCGGCAAAGAACAACTCGCCCAGACCGCTATACAGACCAGAACATACCCAAATGACCGGCGCAAGGACATGACGTACCGTCAGTTTAGCATTCGACGGCGGGTGTACAATCCGCACCAAGTCTTTAGGAGGCCGCTATGAAAGTTCTTCTCGCTTCCTTATGGTTTGTCCTGCTGGGACTATGCCTATCGGCAGCGGGACAATCGGTCCCGCCTGGCGCGCCGATCCCTCCCGGATATGGGACATCACCGCCGACCATTTACCTCCCGACTTACCCCGCACGACTCCCGGCTTTGAGGGTTGATGCAAGCGCACTGCAGCGCGAAGCCAAAGAGCTGCTGCAACTGTCCCAATCCGTACAGCCAGACATCGAATCGCTGAGTCGTGGCCTCTTGCGCAAAGACCTCACTGACAAACTCAAGCGTATCGAGAAGCTTTCCAAGCATCTGCGAGGCGAAATAGCTCCTCTGGGCAATTAAAAAAGCCGCTGACCCGAAGGTCAGCGGCTGATTGTTTGTGTTGAACCTCGCGACTAGAAGTTCAGCCTGATACCCCACTCCACTTGCCGCGGGGCACCCAGCGAGAAGACACCCGAACCGGTCCCAACTCGCAGTGATTCGCGAGTGGAGCCCGCTGCGGTTCCGTTGACGCTGCCAGCCGGAGCCGGGCTGTTGGGTGCAAACGGCGTGTAGGCGGTAGCCAAGCCTCCAGTTTCAATCCCGAAGTTCGCCAAGTTGAACACGTTAAATGCGCTAAAGGAGGGTTCGAGACTGAACCGTTCCGTCAGTTTGATTGGCCAAGCGAGCGTGGTGCTGACCTCGCGGAAGACGCCGTTGCCCACCGCGCCCGGTGGCGGGGCTTGAATAAACGGCTTTGTCGCCTGCAGCGCCTGCAATTGCGCAGTAGTGAACAGACCATCTGCGACCAACGATTGCCCAGCCGGCGTCAGTGTACCCGCCGTCGTGCTATTCCATCCGTTGATCAGGTTGGTCAGACCAGTCGATGATACGGAGCGACCGAACTGACCAGGCTTTCCGGCAGCCTCGCCGGGAGTGGTGGGGAAGATATCCGATACCGTGCCGTCACCAGTCAGGTCGGTACGGAAAATCTCACCAGCAGTCTCAATCGCAGGAGCACCTTGCGCCAGCAGGAAAGGCGTCGACGGGTGAGCAGTTCCGAAGTTGCCAATCACGCTAAGACGCGGACCGTGATGCGCAACCTCCATGGTGAGACCAAACTTAAAGGCATCCGTACGATCCAGTGAAGTTGGTCCAGTGAAGAAGCTGGGATTATTGTTATCGGCAGCCGTAGCGCTAAAGAACTGGTCGTTGCCACCGTCACCCACGAAGCGCGACAGAGTATACGCCACCGTCAGGTTCATCGAGGTAAACCCAGGCATCGGATTCGCCAGTTGCTGTTTGTATGACATCTGTAACGCATTGTAAGTGGACCGGCCTTCCGGCATTTCGAAGTCGCCGACACCTACGTTGCGGTTGATGCCACCGAAGGCCGCGCCGCTTATTGCAGCCGGAGCGCCGCCGCTGGTGTAATCACTGCCGTAGACGTTCCCTGAGTCTAGCCCGTTGGAGGCAAATGAGGTAATGGTTGAGCCGGGATTGGCGGCAAGGAAGCAGTTCACCGCAGCGGGACCGTTCTGAGCAACGCCACCCACGACTGTAACCTGAGGACAAGCAGCGCCGACAGTAGCGTTCATCGCATTCGCCGCCGCATTTACATCCAGGAAGCGAGCATCGCCGACGTGGTTTTGGTCAATCGTCAGCATGAAGCGAGTGCTGACGTTGCGGATGTAATCCGCGGTGAGCACGCCGCCCTTCCAGATCTCATGTTGCATGCCAACGTTGAACTGGTAGGAACGTGCGTTGCGGAAGTTAGGATCAAAAGCCGACAACCCTTGGATTGGTGAACTAACTTCATAGGTGTTGCCGATATAGCTCGGGTTGGAGCTCGGTCCCTGCTTTTTCACGGCAGCCTGGAACTCTTGCTGTAAGTCGAATACCAGAGGTCCAGCAACAGAGAGGGGCTGTCCGCAAACACCGGAACCAAGATCCACTCCGTTGATGTTGTTGACGTTGCCCACTCCAGGAATCGCAAACGTCGTGGTTCCCGGGCCGTTGCAAGCCAAGCCTGCGCTCTGGAAGAACAAGCCCGTCGCCAGTTTGGCTGGTCGATCAAACAGAGTGTTGTTGAAGATGGAGTTTTCGTAGTAGATGCCGGCGCCCGCCCGGATAACAGTTTTGCCCTTTTTCGTCGGATCCCAGGCAAAACCAACTTGCGGTCCGAACTGAGTGTTGGGCTGCTTGACTGGGAGACCCAGTCCTGGCCCGAACTGATCCAGCAGCGGAGCGCTGCCGGTGCAGGGTACTTCAGTGGCAGCCAAAGCGCTGTTGGCGGTTACAGAACACGGAATCGAAGCCAGATCGCTGTCCGAGCGGCCGGTATCACGGTTGTAGCGTAGGCCGTAGGTCAGAGTGAAGTTCGGCTTCCACTTCCAGGAGTCGCCGAGGTAGAACTGGAAGCGGTTGTCGTGCTGTCCTCCAGCCGGGTATCCAAAGTTCGGCTTTTCTGTGAAGAAGCCCTGGCCGTTGCCAAGGATTGCACCCAACAATGGATAGTTGACGGGATTGTTTGCGGCGCCACTGACCGGACCGGTGAAGGTCGCGGCTTCAAGCAAAGGAGCGTTTCCGAAGAAGCTCGCAAAGCCGCCGCCGTTGATGTCGTTGTAGCCGATACCGAAGCGGAACACATGGGTTCCGTAGACTTTGCTGCCGTCGTACTTGATCTGCTTGTTGCTCTGGAAAGTCTGTTGAGGTGCCAAGAGGTTCGGACCAGACAACTGCAGGCCGATGTCAAAGAAAAGAAGTTCGTCTTGTGGCAGTGGGTTAAAGAAGCTGGCACCCTGCGTGGCATCGCCAATCAGGTTGTGGAACTTCAAGTAGCCGAAACGGAAGCTGTGTGACCACGATCCTTTGTTCCAATCAACACCCACCGCGTCAGAGGGTGTGTTGTCGCGATTTGAGTAAACTTGGTAGTCATAACCAAAGTTCGCTTCTGACTTGTTCCAGTTGTAGGTAAAGCGGTAGAAAACGTGTACGTCCTTGGTAGCCTGCCAGTCCAATTTGCCAGTGACTTCACTGTCGCGGAAGGGCGAGAGGAAACCGCCGGTGAGTTGACTGAAGGGAGATGGAACCACTAACGGCAGCAATCCATCCTGCTTCATGCGTTCGCCGTCAATGAAAAAGAATAACTTGTCCTTGATGATTGGTCCGCCCACGCGACCGCCGAAGTTATTGCGCTGGTAGTAGCCAACCTGAGCGCCGGGGAATGAAGCCGTACCGGCATCGCGGCCACGGAAGTTATAGAACGCCTGGCCGTGAATGTCGTTGGTACCAGACCGCGTAGTCACGTTGACCGCGCCGGCCGAGGTCAACTCGGTGGACAGGTCAAGGTTCGAGCGGCTGATGTTGAATTCCTGAATCGAACTCATGCCAACGTTCTGTGTGGTCGTACCGACGGTCTCATCGCTGATGTCCACACCGTCCAGTTCGATACGCGGAGTGCGCCCGAAGACGCCGTTAATCGAGATCGAAGAATAACCGGCCTTGGTGGGGTCGAATGTCTGACCGTCTTGAATCTGCACGCCGGGTTCGAGCTGCGCGAGATCAAGGAAGTTGCGGCCGTCCACCGGGAGCTTGTCAATCTGGTCGCCGGTAATAACGCCCTGCACCGTCGATTGCTCAGTATTGACCTGAATCGAAGAAGCCTGCACTTCTACAACCTGGCTGGCTTCGCCAACTTCAAGCTTAGTGTTGCCGGAAGAGGTCACACCGACTTGCACGGCAAACGCTCGTTCCGAAGTGCGGAAGCCCTTGGCTTCAATCCGCAATACATAATCACCGGGGATCAATCCGCCGGAGTTGTACGTACCCGAACTCGTCGAGGTGGTGGTGATAACCTGCCCCGTGGCTTTGTGAGTGATCGTGATCTTGGCGCCACCAACTACGGCACCGGATGGGTCTGTAACGGTTCCCTGAATACTTCCTTGGGAAACGGTCGTCTGGGCCAAGAGCACAGTGCTCGTTGCCAGCACGCATGTAACCAGGAGAGTGAACATCAGTAAACGCTTAAAGCTCATTTCTTTCCTCCGCGAACCCGAGTCGCTTTCAAGAAATCGTTGTCGATTGCGGCCTACATGCACCGCACGTAAAAACACACTTCTTACACCACAAACACAGAAGCGGTCACTGAAGATAAAGCACATGCAGTGCCAAGCCATGTATTGTTATAAGTAATTGATTTAAAGGGCGGTAATACATAACTGACTGTAGGCGTGGCTATGAATTTCAGAATATTACATGACGACATCCGTAAACTCATAAGGTCTTAGCCTCATATATGCTGGTCGTCTCGAAGTGAGACTATCAGAAAATCTTGGTCTTTCACGCGGTTCACACTTTGCGGTTCCACGGCGATAAACGCATCTCGACGCGGGGCTTTTAGCTTGCACGTTCCAATGCAAACTGTGCGCTTTTGTCGCAACGCCGGGACAACCGGTTGGTTTGCCCACGGTGTTATAGTAATTAGCAATTCCAAACCAGAGGTGTTCCTGTGGTTCCCCGACGATTGCTTGCAATTCTTGGAGTTTTATTGGTTTTTGTCTCGATCGTTAACGCTCAGACGTCCACTGCGAAAACAAGACCTCGAGTGATTGTTGTAGGCGTGAATGGCATGGAGTGGGATATGCTTCGGCCATTGCTGTTAAAGGGCGACCTGCCCAATCTAGCCAAGGTCATCAGCCAGGGAGTACACGGCAAGTTGCGCACGGTCTCAATGCCCAATTGTCCGCGTGTCTACAGCACAATTTTCACCAGCACTCAACCAGACGAGCACGGCGTCACCGGCTTCCTTGTCGGCGGCGTCACCGCCAACACCAATATGCTGAAGGAAGAACCTATTTGGTCGATTCTGTCGAAGAATAACGTCACCGTGGGTATGGCGAACGTGCCGGCTACGTTCCCGGTGATGCCGGTGAACGGCTACATGATCAGTGGCATGCTGACCCGCGGCAAGAACTGCGAGGACGGTGTCCTCTGCGCGCCTAAGTTAAGCGAAGTGGAAGGTGGCGACGCTGTCTATCCGCGCAGCCTGCAAGCTGAGTTACTGAAGAATGTCGGGGACTTCTACATTGACTGCGAACGCATGCCGGCAGCGGCTGATCTGAAGGGCCACGAAGCGGAAGTCATTAACACCTGGCTGAATAAAGTTCAGCTGATTCGCGACCAGCAAACGAAACTGTTCGACTATCTTCTCGCCAACCACCCCACCGACTTCACCTTTATGGTGCAGTCCTGCGAAGACCGTACCGGGCACTGGCTCTATCCCATCACTCCTTTCAATGTCGGCTACAACCCCGCCATCAACGGGATTCGACAGGATGCGTTCCCCAACCAGTACATCGGCTTTGACAAAGTGCTGGGGACGATCCTGAAGCACGTGGACGAAAACACCTACCTCTTCATCGTCTCCGACCACGGCATCAAGCCATTGCGCGAGTTCGAAGAGACCGATCCGCACGCCCACATGGACCATGAAAAGACTACGCCAGTGATCGCCAAACATGACTTCGCCGATGGCGATGACGTCCCGGGATCGATCATCGCTATGGGACCTGGAATCAAGCACGATTTACGCCTGATGGGTTTTGAAGCCAGCGTTTATGACGTCGCGCCCACCATCCTACACATCTACGGCATCGAGCAGCCCAAGCAGATGCGCGGGCACGTATTGACGCAGATTTTCGAAGACTCAGATAAGAAGGTTGCGCTGAAACAATAATTTCAGTGGGGTCTTTGTTGCTTCTCTAACGCCTTGGCGCGGTTCGCCGCCGTCAGGGCTTTTTCTTTTTGTCCTAAGCCGCCGTACGCCCGCGCCAAGCAGTTGTATGCCTCCGCGTTAGCCGGCTGTGAGTGGGTGACGGCCAGCAGTTGTGGCACGGCTTCAGCGAATTTGCGTTGCACAATCAAGATTTCCGCCAAGCTGAGTTGGGCTTCCGCACTCGCTGGTTGCAGTAGCAGCGCGGCCTCGAGCTGGTCTTCAGCCGCAGACGCTTCCTGCAAACCCATATATACTTTCGCCAGCAGCAATCGCGCCGAAAACTGTTTGGGATTCAGCTTCAGGCTGGCTTGCAGAGCGTCCCGCGCCCCGGACAGATTACCCGTCATCTCCAACGCCTCCCCATAATCCAGCTCGGAAGTCGCGTCCCCGGGACGGACTTCGATTGCCCGTCCCAAATAGTCGGCCGCAGCAGCATAATTTTTCCCTGCCAACTCGATCTGACCCAACTGCACTAGAGCCGTCGGCGATTTCGGATCCAGCTCCAGAACCTTCTTGAACGCGTCACGCGCGGCATCTGCCCGCTCGTCGTCCACAGCGAGCATCGCCTTGTGCAGCAAGTTCTGTTCTTCAATCTTGTCTTTGGGATCCGGCAGCAACGACGGTTCCGGCACGTTAGTCGAGCTCAAAGCATCGGCCGGTCCCAGGTATCCCAAAGCTCGCAATTCGTCGCTCGTGCCCTGACCGACTGCTCCCCGCGAGACCTGCGTCGGCGGTGGCATCTTCTTTCTAAGCTCGGCCAGCATGGCGCGCGACTTCTGGACGCTCGCATCCCATGGCACATAGGTATTGTGCAGTTCCTTCGAGTCGGAATGCAGATTGTACAACTCCGGCCTCGGCGCCTCGATAAACTTAATTCCACCTTCGCGCACCGAGCGCAGCGGCGCCCATCCAAACCGCAACGGATAATCGGTCTCGCCGAAGGCAGTGCGGCCCGAGGCTTCGGCCCCTGCGAAATACGTCCGCAGCGATTCCCCATCGAGCTGTGGTGGGACCTTCGCGCCAACCAAATCCAGAACCGTGGGAAGAATATCCGTGGTACGCACCTGTGCTGCGACTTCCCTTCCCTTCGCTTCTTGCTTCGGCAGCTTCACCATCAGCGGAACGTGTGTGGTTGAATCGTAGAGAAAGATTCCGTGGGTGTCCTCGTTGTGCTCGCCCAAGCCTTCGCCGTGGTCGCCGACTACGAGGATCAATGCTCCGTTATACCATCCCTGCTTCTTCAAATAAGCGAGGAAAACACCGAGCGCGGAATCGGCATATGCAATCTCGCCGTCGTAGAGCCGATCCTTATATATGGACGCAAACGGTTCCGGCGGCTCATAGGGATCGTGCGGATCATATAAATGCACCCACACAAATCGCGGTCCTGACCGATGACTGCTGAGCCAGTTTTCCGCGTGCTGCACCACCTCCATGCCGCGGCGTTCGACCCGTCCCCAGCGTTCTTTGGTCTTCGGATGCTCGGGAAAGTTGTCGTAGAAGTCAAACCCGCGATCGAAACCGGGTGCTAGCTGCTTGCTGTCCAGAATCACCGCCCCGATGAAGGCGGCGTTCTGGTAGCCCTGCGGCTTGAGCAGTTCCGCCCAGGTGAGATGATCCGCCGCCAGCGGCACCGCAAAGTCAGTCACTCCGTGAGCGCTGGGCAGCAGTCCAGTCAGAATCGTAGCGTGCGAAGTATTGGTGATCGGGCTGGGAGTAAACGCCTGCTCGAAGCGGATGCCATCCATAGCCAAGCTGTCCAGTGCAGGGGTCTTTATGTCGGCATCGCCGTAACAATGGATGTGATCGGCTCGCAGCGTATCGATGGTCACCAGGAAGACATCAGGTGGCTGAGCCGCATCAGCAGCCCAAACGGTCGTCGCCGAGCAACATAAAAGAAAGAAAACTCGAAAAACCTTCATTGGCGTCAGCCTAGCACAGAGTCGCGCGCCGTTCCCGATCTGCAACTCCGTCCCACCGTGGGCCGCTTGGATAAGTACCAGCACCTCTGGGAAGGCTGATTCTTCTTCCACCTGTGCTGCAATGAGTCATGTCCCCTGCCTCAGCGCCGAAGGAGTAGCTTGGAGCCAATTCGTCAACTGCTTTCGCCCAATTTCATGCCGCACGGATACTGCTATCTATGGGATCCGCGGATCGTCTGGCTGCATGTCATCTCGGATGCGTTGATTACGCTGTCGTATTACTGTATTCCGGTCGTTCTCATTTACTTCATCCGCAAGAATCGAGATATTCCTTTCAATCGGATTTTCTGGATGTTTGGAACCTTCATCCTGGCCTGTGGAACTACTCACCTGATGGAAATCTGGAACATCTGGCACGCCAGTTACTTGATCGCGGGCATTCTCAAAGCCATCACCGCAACCGTGTCCGTAGTCACGGCGGCGATGCTCATCCCCCTGGTTCCGAAAGTCATATCACTTCCTGCCCGGATGCATTTACAGGAAGTGAACCGAAAGCTGCACCAGGAAATCGCCGAACGCGCGCAGTTCGATGCGCCGATCGAAGGGCCGATGCGGCGCCGAATCGCCGTTGGTTTCATTGTGGCCTTGTCGGTGACGGCCTTCATCAGCGTTTCGTCCTGGCGGGGCACGTTGCGGGCGGAACAGGATGCGTACTGGGTCTCCCACACCCATGAGGTGCTGGAAGCGATCCAGCGCACCTCCAGACATGTGATCGAAGCCGAAACCAGCGCTCGGGCTTTTGCTTTGAGCGGACAAGAGCCCCTGCTGGCCCACTACCAGACGGCGCGAGACGCCATCTACCGGGATGAGGAGGCATTGCGGCATTTGACATCAGACAATCTCGGTCAGCAAAGGCGCTTGGATGGGCTTGATCCGCAGGTGCGAACGGCAGTCGCGTTCGCCGACAGCATCATCACCAAACGCCGGAAGACGCAGGCGTACCCGGGCGGTGGCGACGCGCTGGAGACCGAGCGACTTACGGATGTGGTGCGCGGAACTACTCGAGACATGTACGCCGAAGAAACCCGATTGTTGGGCCAGCGCTCTCCCCGAGTCCAAGCAGGCCAGCGTCGGGTGAGGATCATCGACCTGGTCGGCGCTGTGGTCTTGGCAGGCCTGTGGGGACTCGGCTGGGTTGCAGTGAACCGCGAAATTCACATCAGCACCCGGGCTCGGGCACAACTCAACGCCCTCAACCTACAGTTGGAACAGCGTGTGGGGCAACGAACCACCGCTCTGGAATCCGAGATCGCCGAGCGCAAGCGGGCTGAAGGCGCCCTGAAGGAAAGCCTCGCCACCAGCGAGGCGGCGCTCAAAGATCTGGCCGACCAAAAGTTCGCCCTAGATCAACATGCCATCGTGGCGGTGACCGACGTCCAAGGCACGATTATTTACGTCAACGATAAGTTCTGCACTATCAGCCAGTATTCGAAGGATGAGCTGATGGGCAAGAATCATCGCATCCTTAACTCCGGCCACCATCCCAAAGAGTTTTTCCAAACCATGTACCACGCCATCGCCAACGGCAAAGTGTGGCACGGTGAGATTGAAAACCGAGCCAAAGACGGCTCGACCTACTGGGTGGACACCACCATCGTCCCATTCCTAGGAGGTGATGGAAAACCGCGGCAGTACGTCGCCATCCGGGCAGACATCACCGAACGCAAGCGGGCCGAGGAGCGCAACTCGCGCCTGGCCGCCATCGTAGATTCCTCCGACGATGCCATCATAAGTAAGACCATGGATGGCAAGATCACCGCCTGGAATCGCGGCGCCGAGAAGATCTTCGGCTATTCAGCGTCCGAGGTCATGGGCAAACCTATGCTGCTGCTTTTCCCGCCTGAGCGAGTGCAAGAAGAGTCCGACATTCTGGCCCGGGTCGCACGCGGCGAGGCCGTGGACCATTTCGAAACCACACGGCTGCGGAAGGATGGCAAGAAGATCGACATTTCGGCGACCATTTCGCCGATTCGGGACGGCAGCGGCGTCATTATCGGGGCTTCAAAGATTGCCCGTGACATCACTGAGTACAAGCGCGTGGCAGAGGACTTACGCGAAAAAGCCAGCATCCTCGACTGGGCCCAGGTGCTGGTACGAAGCATGGATAGCCGCATTGTGATGTGGAACCGGGGAGCTGAAGAACTCTACGGGTACTCCGCGCAGGAGGCGGTGGGAAAGCTGTCCCACGACTTGCTGCAAACTGAGTTCCCCCAGCCGGTTGCGCAAATCGAGCGGCATGTGAACGGGAACGGCCGCTGGGAGGGCGAACTGGTACATCGCCGCAAAGACGGCAAGAAAGTGGTCGTCGCCAGCGTATGGGTGCTCCATCGCGACAGCCGTGGGCAACCCTCGCGGATTCTAGAAGCCAATACCGACATCACGGAACGCAAGCAAGCCGAAAAGCGGGTGGCCGGACAAGCCGAAGAACTCTCTCACCAAGCGGATGAGTTGGCCCGCTCCCGGCAAGCGCTGGAAGCACAAACCCTCATGCTGCGGTCCGTTCTCGACGGTATGTCCGAGGGCTTAGTCGCGGTTGACGAGCAGGGAAAGTTTACGATCTGGAACCCGGCTGCACAAAGAATCGTGGGTCTAGGCGCGGCCAATGTGCCTCCCGACAAATGGTCTGAGTACTACGGAACCTACCTTCCCGACACGGTGACGCCTTTCCCTCTGGAGCAGAATCCTTTAGTCCGCGCCATTCGCGGAGAAGCCAGCACGGCCGAGATGTTTCTGCGCAATCCCGCCCTCGCGGAGGGGGTTTGGATCGAGGCCAGTGGCAGCCCGCTGAAAAATAGCGATGGAGCGTTGTGCGGCGGCGTGGTCGCATTCCGTGACATCACCGGGAAGAAGGCAGCGGAGCGGGAAATCCAAGAACTCAACCAAGGCCTGGAACAGCGAGTCATCGAGCGAACCGCGCAACTAGAAACTGCCAAAAACGAACTGGAAGCTTTCACCTATTCCATCTCTCACGATCTCCGCGCCCCGCTGCGGCACATCGCCGGCTTCGTTGGAATTCTCATGGAAGATTGCGCACCCCAGCTCGACGCCGAGGCCAAACGTCACCTTGCGCGCATCCAGGAAGGCACGCGTGGCATGGGCGTGTTAGTCGATGAGCTGCTGGCTTTGGCCCGGATTGGCAGGCAAGCGCTCACCTATCGGCCCACCATGCTGAACTCGCTGGTGGACGACGTCGTCACCATGCTTAAACCCGATAGCGAAGGGCGTCAGGTGGAGTGGAAGATTTCCACCCTGCCACAAATCGATTGCGATCCCACGCTCATGCGGCAAGTCTTCCAGAATTTGATTTCAAACGCCCTCAAATACTCGCGCGGTCGCATTCCGGCGATCATTGAGATCGGACACCTGGAAGAAAACGGGCAAACCACCATCTTCGTCAGGGATAACGGGGCGGGCTTCAACATGAAGTACGCCGACAAACTCTTCGGCGTGTTTCAACGCCTGCATCGCACCGAAGACTTTGAAGGTACGGGCGTCGGTCTGGCCACGGTGCAGCGGATCGTGCAGAAGCACGGCGGACACGCCTGGGCCGAAGCCGAACTGGACCAGGGAGCGACTTTTTACTTTACGTTTGGCCCAGCCCGTGACCATTTCAAATCAAAAGCCACCAGCGCCGGAGAAAACTCATGAATGACGTTGATATCGAAGTGGACATTTTATTGGTGGAAGACAGCCAGAACGACATTGATCTCGCACTGCACACCTTGCGGCGTGAGAACCTGGCTAACCACATTTTTGTTGTGCGCGATGGCGAGGAAGCGCTGGACTTTCTTTTCTGTACCGGCCCCTACGCCGATCGCAATCCGGCACACATGCCCAAACTTGTCCTGCTCGACTTGAAGTTGCCCAAGCTCGATGGCATGGAGGTGCTGCAACGGCTACGCGCCGCCCCCCGCACCAGCACGCTTCCCGTGGTAATCATGACTTCTTCTAAAGAGGAAAAGGATGTGGCTAATGGTTATCACTTGGGGGTCAACAGCTACATCCAGAAGCCGGTGGACTTCGAGCAGTTCCGCCAGACCGTCAAGGCCATCGGGCTGTACTGGCTGCTCATCAATCAGCGTCCGCAGAACCATTTAGCTAAGAAGCTGGTGGAACCGGTGAAGCCATGAGCGAAGCCGTCGCCATCGACCGGGTTGAAGTCAACGGAGTCCGGGCCATTGTGCGATTCTCGGCCCTGCTAGTCGAAGACAACCTGGCGGACAGCGAACTGGTGCTGCGCGAATTGCGGCGGGGCGGGTTCGAAGTCACTTGCGACGTCGTCCAGACCGCCGACCAGTTCCGGCAGAAATTGCAGACCACCACCCCCGATGTCGTGCTCGCCGATTACAACCTCGGATCATGGCGGGGCATGGAAGCATTGGAGATTCTGCGCAGCGCGGGCCTCGACATTCCGCTGATCCTGGTGTCGGGCGCGATGGGCGATGTGACCGCCGTCGAATGCATCAAGCTCGGGGCCACCGATTATGTTCTCAAAGACTCGCTGACCCGGCTGCCGGCTTCGGTGCGCCGCGCTCTGGAAGAAAAGCAGGTGCGGAAAGAACGGCGGCAGGCGGAAGCTGACTTGGCCAAGAAGGCAGAGGAATTGGCGCGCTCCAACCGCGACCTCGAACAATTCGCCTACGTGGCCTCGCATGATCTCCAGGAACCGCTGCGTATGGTGGCGGCTTACACTCAACTCCTGGCCGAGCGCTATGCCGGCAAGCTCGATGAAAATGCCGACAAGTACATCCGCTACGCCCTCGAAGGCGCGCTACGCATGCAGACGCTGGTAACGGATCTGCTGACATTTTCGCGGGTGGGCCGCAATCGCAAGAGCATCCCGCTCGCCGGTGACGCGGTGGTGCGGGAAGCGCTCGAGAACCTGCAGGCGGCACTGCAGGAGAGTGGCGCTGTCGTCCACTATGAAACGCTCCCTACCGTCAGCGGCGATCGCACCCAATTGGTGCAACTGTTCCAGAACCTGATCGGCAATGCCATCAAGTTTCGCGGTGAGAAAACTCCGGTGGTTACGGTGAGCGCGAACAGGAGCGCGACGGAATGGGAGTTCTCGGTCAGCGACAACGGAATCGGCATCGCCGCCGAACATGCCGAGGCCATCTTTGTCATTTTCCAGCGCCTGCACACCCGCGCCGAGTACCCAGGCAACGGCGTTGGGCTGGCCATCTGCAAGAAGATTGTCGAGCAGCATGGCGGCCGTATCTCGGTGGAATCAAAGGCCGGAGAAGGCGCCAGCTTCAAATTCACGCTACCCGCCAGTCCTGCCGATGGAGAAATGGATCACACGCAATGAAGGAAGTGCCTGACATTCTGCTAGTCGACGACAACCCGGCCGACGTGGGATTGACCCGCGAGGTGTTGGCTGCCAGCGCGCACCACAGCAATATTCACAATGTTCCCGATGGCGAGGAAGCCATCGCCTTTCTCCGCCGCCGCGGCAAGTACACGGAGGCAGCGCGCCCCGACCTCGTCCTCTTAGACCTGAACATGCCCCGCAAAGGCGGCCGCGCGGTTCTGGCGGAGGTAAAAACTGACCCCGGATTGCGCACCATTCCCATCGTGGTGTTCACCACTTCCCAGGCCGACAAAGACATCACCCATAGTTACGAACTGGGCGCGAACTGCTACATCAGCAAGCCCGGCAATTTAGGGGATTATTTCTCCGCCGTGCAATCCATTGAAGAATTTTGGTTTGGCTTTACCAGCCTGCCGCATTAGAGGGAGAATCCATGAGCGATCAAGCCACACGCGTGCTGCTGATTGAAGACAACCCAGGCGATGCCGACCTGGTGCGGCTGCGTTTGGTCGAAAGCAAGTCTCTGGTGGAAGTGACCTGCGTGGACCGCCTGGCGGATGGCATCGCCTCCCTTGGTCTCAACCCGCCCTCGGTGGTGCTGCTCGACTTGAACCTTCCTGACAGCCATGGCGCGGAAACTTTTCGCACGGTGATGGCGCATTCGCCCGACGTTCCAGTGGTCATTCTCTCCGGACAGGACGACGAAGGGCTGGCGCTCAAAGCCGTTCATCAGGGCGTGCAGGATTACCTGATCAAGGGCGATATCACCAGCAAGCAGCTTGAACGCGCCATGCGTTACGCCGTCGAACGGCAGGCGCTGCTGCGCTCGCTCGAAATCACCCGTAAACAGCAACTGGAATTCAAGAACCAGTTTCTCTCCCACGTCTCTCATGAGCTGCGCACTCCCCTGACTTGCATTCATCAGTACGTCACCATCCTGCTCGACGGACTGGCCGGATCGATGGCGCCGGAACAGAACGACCACCTGAAAACCGTGCTGAAAAGCGTGAACCAGTTGCACGCCATGATCCGCGACTTGCTGGAAGCGACACGGGCCGAGAGTGGCAAGATCCGGGTGGAACCGCGCTGCATTTCGATCGGCGAACTGATCCAGCAGGCGGCCACTATGATGCGGCCCATCGCCGGCGAGCGGCAAGTCGGCATCGAGATCGGCCTTGATAACCGCATTCCCCTGATACATGCCGATCCTGACCGCATTCTCGAAGTGCTGATCAACCTGACCGACAATGCCATTAAATTCACTTCTCCGGAAGGTTCGGTGATGATCAAGGCATGCATGATCGAAGCCGACGAAGACGCCGTCTACGTTTCGGTCACCGATACCGGCCGGGGCATTAGTCCGGACGCCAAAGCGCTCATTTTCGAACGCCTCTACCAGGACCCCGAATTGATCGACAACAACCGCACCGGCCTGGGCCTTGGCCTCTACATCTGCCGGGAACTGGTAAAGCTGCACGGCGGAAAAATCTGGGTGGCAAGCGAGCCCGGTCAAGGCAGCACCTTCACTTTTACCTTGCCGTTGTACTCTCTGGCCAAGCTGCTGGCCCCAGTCATTGTGCATGAGGGGCGGATACGCGAGCACATCGTACTGGTAAAAGTGGAACTGGTCCCGCTGTCCAAGACTTTGCACAGCAACTGGCGGGAAGTTTGGCAGCAGGCGATCGAGACCCTGCGACACTGCGTTTATCTCGACAAGGATCTGGTCCTGCCTCCGATGGGCGGCTCGGCTGCTGCGCAAACCTTTTTTGTGGTGGCTTCGACCGACCTCGAGCATTCCGGGATCATGATGGCCCGGATCCGCGGCCAACTCGAACGCAACGAAGAACTGAAGACCAGCGCGAAGCTGGTAATTTCCGCGGTGCCTGTTGACCTCGCTCCGCAGCCAGCCGATGCCTCACTGGATAAACAAGTTCAGACCGTCGCCAACCAAATCACTGAAATGATCATGGCCAGCGTGGCGCCGGAATCGGCCAGCCCCGGCAACGGCCACGCGTCTTCAAATTCCATCCGGAAAGCTCAATCCATTCAAAAGGAGAGTTCCAAATGCCCAAACCGAAAATCCTGATTGTCGACGACGATCCCGACCTGCGGCGCGCCTTGCGTCTGCGCCTGCGGGCCAATAACTACGATACCGTTCATGCACAGGATGGCTACACTGCCGTCGCCGTGGCGCAGAAAGAGCATCCCGACCTGATCGTTCTCGATCTCGGCTTGCCTGCGGGCGACGGCTTCGTGGTCCTCGACCGGCTGCAAAACATAGATACTTTGGCCGGTATCCCGGTCGTGGTATTGACCGCGCGCGACCCGCAGAATAACGAAGAGCGTGCCCTGAAAGGCGGCGCCGCAGCCTTTTTTCAGAAGCCGGTGGACAACGCCGAATTGCTGGATGTGATTCGCGCCAGCCTGACCGATTCGCGCGTCCCCGGAATGCGTCCGTCCTGATTCGAGGGACGATTCACGCTCGCAGTCGTTGTGGCTCGCTGGAGTAGGCCAGCGATCCACGTCCACTATGCTGCTCGAACGCAATCCGGCAGACCAATTATTTCGCGAGTGCGAATCGGCTTGCCTCATGGGATCGAAAAACGAAGCGCAGGCGCTCAGTTTGCACTTTCAACCGAGCGCCTGTGCCAAGCCACTCCTTCACTGGAAGAGGTTCAGGCTGTTTTCATCGTCATCCACGAAGTAGAGCTTCTGCCCCACGGCAGCCAGACCGAACAGAGCGCCAGATCCTGGGGGATTGCCGTTGTTGTCCAACAAAACCTTTCCGATTTGATGGCCACTAGAAGACGTTTCCACCACAAAGCCATCGTCTCCATTTGCGGTAATGATGTTCCCGTTGGCGACAATAAGGCCGAGCGGATCGTTGAGGCTCCCACCGCTGGTGACCGTGGTTCCGATTCCGCCGGATGACGTGCGCGCCAGCGGACTTGAAATAGCAGCAATACGATTGTTCAGGCTGTCGGCCACATAGAGGATAGGATGCTCGCTGGTACCGCCAAGCCCCACACCCGTAGGCCCAATCACCAGCGCCGCCGGGTCAGTCCGCTCGGCAAATCCCGAGCCGATAACGGTCATGGCTTGCAGGCCGGGCATCGCCCCGTTGGAGATCACAAGGTTCAGCCGCACCACGGTTCCCTGGTTCACCACGTTGCCCCCGGCAGCGACTGTACCGTTGAGCACGTTGGTGACGAACAGAGCGACGCTGTTGCCGCCATCGGCCGCCGTCATGTCCCATGGCCCATTGATCAGCGAACCGAAGAATGTCTCCACCACGTTGCCCGAGTTGTTCAAACCAGAAGGCATCCAGCCTCGGCGGTTGCTGATGTTCCATCCGTGGTAGGCAGGCTACCGACGATCACCCATCCCGTCTTCAACGCGACCAGCGCCGTGGTCAGGCCGACTCCGCCGGGGCAGGATCCCGGTAAGTTGTTGGCATCAATTTGTGCAAACAGGCTGACGTTGCCACTGGGGGAAATCTGTACGATGGTTGTTCCTGTCCCCTGCAGATTGGCGCTGTTGTTAAAGTTACTCACTAGAATGTTTCCCTGCACCAGCGATCCGATGGTTGTGGGTACGACTGCGACCCCGTAGGGGTTCAGATCGCCGTTACTGGGAATCGTGGACGCAACTGTGCTGATGCTGTGGGCATGAGCGCTGACCCCAGCCACGAACATCGTTAGGATTAGAGCCGCCAGCCGCACACTGCGGTTGGAAATGTGCAAGTTCTTCGCTGCCATAGATTTGACCCTCCTCGGTCCGGCGATCCTCGCCGTTTAGCGATCAACGATGCTATGGGGGGCTAAAAGGGGTGTCAGGAAATTGTCAAATCCGTGTCACTTTTTGTGCTGTTGAAACTGGGGAAATGTAAATTGAAACATTATCTTAATGAATTGGTTGCATTTCGCTAACTGTACCAACACTTCGGCAAGTGCAGCGGTCTTTTTCGACTAGTGTTGTCTCTATCCAGGATATGGGGGAAGTCTTCCCTGTATTTTGTTTTTCTTACTCTGTTTTTGTTGTAAAAAGTGAATTCCATAATCCGTGGCACCTCTATTCCCCGCCTTCTCACACTGCCACAGCAATTGTTGGGGTGAATATGCGCCACATGAAAATGTCTCAGTATCTTCTCAAAACAGGTCTCAATCACCGCATAAGCAAAGGGGTCGAATATCTTGTCGAGAGAATGAAACTCGATCACCATGACTCGAAAATCAGTCAGGGTGTCGCTTGGCGTGCTCAAGATCACCTCATATTCACTTCCCTCTATATCCATTTCCAGCAGAAGATCATGAATATTGGCTGCCAGATATTTATCTCTCCAGGATTTGAGGGTAAATGAGGTCTCACTGTCGATAGCCCCCAGAAATTTCTTGTCGAAGGTAAACTCCGGTTTTGCGATCGGTGGGGAATTTACGGAATGATCCGCAAGGAAGGACTTTATGTTTAGCGTCGCCAAGTGGCTTTCAAAATCCGCCATGGCGCCGACTCCAGGCGAGAAACAATATTCCACGCCGTCAAAATCGTTTGGGAGCAGGTATCCGCCGTCAGCATCTCCCCCGATTCGTATCAGATTCTTTCCGCAATGCACAGGTCTCAGTCTTCCGATCAAATCGCGGACGGCCGCATCATCCGTTTGATCGGTTAAGTTGTAACCAATGGCAAACGCCCCATCGCGGATCTTCCTTTCAATCAGATTCATATTCCAGTCCTGTGGCGTCGCTCTGACGCAACAACTGACCGCCGATCTCCCGGTGGGGATCCAGATGAAGAAATCTAGGTCTTGCCTTCGACTACGATTTCAGAGAAGTCGGCGATGGTGGAAAATTCCTTCAACAATGTCTGCAGCAGGGCCAACCGGTTGGCACGGACACGCTCGTCCTCAACCATCACCATGACCTTGTCGAAGAAGGCGTCAACTTGTTCTCTTACAGTCGACAGCAGGTGAAGCGCATCACCATATTCTTTCTTTTGCCGATGGGCCTCAATCTTCGGGGCATTCACGTCCAGATAGGCTGCCAATTTCTTTTCCTCTTGTGAAGACTCCGGCAAAGCCTCGAACATTTCCGCCGACTTGATTCCCTTCTCTTCGGCCTGCTTCAAGATGTTCCGCATGCGTTTGCAAGCGGACGCGATGGCTTGGAATTCGGGCATGTGCAGTACGCTCTTGACCGACTGCGCACGTGCCACGGCGTCCATTACGTCGTCCGAACCCGAAGCCAGAACGGCCTTGACCACGTCGTACCTGAAGCCGAGGGCATCACGCAAGTAAAACTCCAGGCGCTCGCGGAAGAATTCACGGATCGCGCCGGCATAGTCGATCTCTTTCGAGAACTTGCGCTCGGCTTCCGACCCTCGGTAAATCTCACGCGCGTCGCGGAATATGCCGCTCAAATTCAGTGGCAGTTTGTGCTCAGCGATCGTTTTCACAATACCGTTAGCCTGACGGCGCAGGGCGAACGGATCTTTCGAACTGGTGGGCTGCAATCCCAAAGCAAACATTCCAGCAATGGTGTCGACCTTGTCGGCGATCGAAAGCACGGCGCCTCCAATGGTTCGCGGTACTGAATCCTCCATCGACTCCGGCTTGTACTGATCGTAGATGGCTTGTGCGATCAACTGCCGGGTGGCATCCGGGAGATCGGTATCGAGTTCCTGTACTCCAGCGTACAAACCGCCAACGATTCCCTGCAATTCGGTGAACTCTTTCACCAATTCGGTGGTGAGGTCGGTCTTGGCCAGGTAGGCGGCTTTGTGAACAACGCCGGGGCGAATCGTCATCCCACTTTGTCGAATGATCTCGCACAGCCAACTGCACAGGCGCTGCACACGAAGCGTTTTGTCGTAATAGTTGCCCAAGTCTTTCTGGAAAGTTACGTTCTTTAACCATTGCACTCGCTCGCGCAGCGGATGTTTCTGGTCAGTCTGCCAGAAGAAACGAGCGTCGTTGAAGCGGGCGCGCAGCACACGCTCATGTCCGTGACGGATGATGCCCTGCGGATCGCCATCCGTGTTCAAGACTGCGAGAAAATGGGGCAGCAGCTTGCCCGAGCCGTCTTCAACCGCAAAGTATTTCTGATGGTCGCGCATGACCGTGACCAGGACTTCTTCCGGCAGTTGGAGGAACTCGCGATCGAAGCTGCCGAGGATCGCCGACGGCCACTCGGTGAGGTTGACGACCGTGTCGAGCAGGCTCTTGTCTTCGCGCCAGCGGGCACCGGGGATAGTGCGCGTCGAAGCGTCGAGCGCTTTGCGGATTTGTTGCTCGCGCTCGCCGCGACCGAGGACTTTCGCTCCGCGAAGAATGTCGACATAAGACGGGCCTGCCCCTGGAATCTGAATCAAGTTTGGGGATAGGATTCGATGTCCGCGCGATTGGCTTCCAGCGCGAATGCCGTCGAATTCGAGTGGGATCACTTCTCTGTCTAACAACGCGACCAGCCAGCGCACGGGACGCACGAATACCTCGCCCGGCTTACGCCAATACATATTCTTGGGCCAATAGATGGAGTTGATCTCTTTGGGAAGCAGTTCGGCCAGGACTTCGGATGCCGATCGTCCTTTCCTGGTCACTCTCGCGGAAAGATATTCGCCTTTGGCAGTTGTGATCCTCTCTAACTGCGAAACATCGATCCCTGCTTTTTTCGCAAATGCGTGGGCAGCAGGAGTAGGCTGGCCATCTTTGAAGGCAATTGCTGCGGAGGGCCCTGTCACCTGTTCAGTGACGTCGGGTTGAGTTGCGGGAATGCCGGTGGCAAGAACCGCCAGACGGCGCGGAGAATCGAGCTGAGTGATCCCGGCTGCCGACAAGCGTTCGCGCTCGAGCATTTTCTGTAAACGCTCACGCAAGTCGAGCCCAGCGGGATCAATCATCCGCGCCGGGATTTCTTCGCAACCGATTTCGAGTAGAAAGTCAGGCATTTAAGTTTCGTCTTTCCACATTCTGAGTGAAATGATTTCGCTCGCTGGCGAGCGCGCTTAGGCCGCTGCTGCATAGCCTCGTTGCTGATCCACGAATGCTCTGGCGATGCCTACGGCCAATGCCCGCACGCGCGCAATCACTCCCACGCGCTCTGTCACCGAGATTGCGCCGCGAGCATCAAGAATGTTGAACAGGTGCGAGCACTTCAAACAAAGATCGTAGGCGGCAAGGATCGGAAAACGCTTCTTGTCCCGGGCCATTCCGTCGCCGGACTTTTTATCTTTGCTCAGCGCAAAATACTGATCGAGCAGGACCTTGCATTCGGCTTCACACAGCTCGAAATGCTTCCAGGTCTTCTCGACGTCCGCTACCTCAAAGTTGTAAACCGAGAATTGCAGCTCGTCGGCCAGGCGGACATCACCGTACGTCGTGGCCTTGCCGCCTTCTGGATCGCGCGCCCACACGATGTCATAAATTGAATCCACATCCTGTAAAAAAGCCGCGATTCGCTCCAGGCCGTAAGTCAGTTCCGCCGAAATCGGATCGAGATCCACTCCGCCGCACTGCTGGAAGTAGGTAAACTGAGTGACCTCGAGACCATCGAGCATGACCTGCCAGCCCACGCCCCATGCGCTGAGCGTTGGCGCTTCCCAGTTGTCTTCCTCAAACTTGATGTCGTGCTGGCGCAGGTCAATGCCGATGGCAGCCAGCGATTCCAGGTATAGCTCCTGCACGTTTTCCGGCGGCGGCTTCAGAATGACTTGCAATTGTGTGTGCTTATAAAGACGGTTGGGGTTCTCGCCGTAGCGGCCATCGGCCGGGCGGCGTGAAGGCTGGACGTACGCGACCTTATAAGGTTGTGGCCCCAGCACTCGCAGGAACGTTTCCGGGGCCATGGTACCGGCACCGACTTCCACATCGTAGGGCTGCTGCAATACGCAGCCGCGCTCCGCCCAAAATGTTTGGAGCCGCAGTATAAGTTCCTGAAACGTCAACGATTTGGGGTTGGATGGGTTCAATGCTTGTTCAGTGGCGCGTGGATTAAGCAACGATTGTAACGGAAGCAGAGCAAGTCGTCAGCTTGCAGCTTGAAGTACCAACTATTTCGTCAGGTCGGGTGGCGGCTTGGAGAATTCGCTGGCGAGTGTCCCAAATTCGGACGCATCGTCGGACGCATTAATGGACGCTATTTTCTCCTCTTGCGAAAAAAACAGAGTGGTGTAAAATCGGTGCACTTTTTTGAAGTCGGAAAAAGACTCCGACTACAACCCACGGGCGGAAACCCATAACCAAATCCGACGTGCGGTTTCCCTCTTGCAGGTCAGTTCGCCGTTTATTGAACGGACTAGATTGCTGCACGGTTGACAAATAACCCATATGGTTTCCCCCAACCCAGTCGTGCAAGGCATAACAAACCTGGAACGCCGTCGAACTCCGCGAACCACCATTACCGGGCACGCCTACGTCAACATCGAGCCGAACAATGGCGGGATCGTTTTGAACGTCTCAGATGGAGGACTTTGCTTTCACTCCTTTGACCCGGTACCGCGGAATGGGAAGGTTCGTTTCTGGTTCTCGGACCGCAACCGGCGAATCGAGGCGCAAGCCACGCTGGCATGGACGGATGAGACGCAAAAAGCAGGCTTGCAATTCACCACTTTGCCTACGGAAGCGCGCGAACAAATCCGCCAATGGATGATCCAATCGGCAACTCCACTCGGCACTGTAGATGGATCCGCACCGGCGGCTTTGCCGCCACACGCTTTTCCGGTTCGGACTGACAAGCGAACGGAAATAAAGCCAGTGCCGCTTGGTTCTGCTGCGTTCGGAACGGCTTCAACCGAGTTAAGAATCCCCAAGCAATTCAGTGGATTCTCCCGAGGCTTAATCACCGGACTTTTGGTTTCGGCCGTCGTGGTGGCCGCATTCTTATTCCAAGGCTATCGTCGTGAGTTCGGCGAGTCGCTGATTCGGCTGGGAGAACGATTCGCGGCAAAACCCCAAGTGCAGACTGTAGCTACGCCGACAGCATTGCCGGCCGCACCCACAGCGGCGGCGATGGTGGTGCCGCCGCCCGCGACTCCGGTGGTTCTGCCGGCAGCAGCACCGATTCCGGTTCCGCCGTCTGCGAAGACCTCACCGCATAACGACAAGGCAGCAATCCCGCCGAACAAACCCTTGCAACCGCCGCAGAAGGTCGTGTCGCCCCCCTTGGCAAACCCAGCCCCAACGCAGCCGGCGAAACTCGAGCCCGCGAGGCTGGCTGCGCCCCCTGCGTCAACCGCGACTGCCGCGACTGCTCCGAAAATTACGGACACAACTGCTCCCACGACTTCGTCAACGCCTCCGGCGACTCCTTCGCCAACCCCTGCCGTCGCGTCTGGTCCCAACCTTGTTCCAGCTAAAACCGCATCAGTGCCAAACGTCGAAGCGGCGAAGCAACCTGAGGTGCAGACTGAGAGTTCGACAGCAGAGAATGCTGCCTCAACATCCGAGCTGTATTTCGACGTCGGGAAATTCAAGAATCAGTCTCAGGCTCACGTCGAGATGAACAAACTATCGCAGCTTGGCTTTCCCACGACTGCGGTTCAGAAGGGTTTCCTTTGGAGCAATTCCTATCACATACTGGTTGGCCCCTACAGTGATGAGGAACGAGCCAAAACCACACACCAGAATCTGGTATCCAACGGGTTTAAGCCACGACCTTTCGAAAGAGGTTCCCGTCCCTTCACGTTAGGCGCCCTGGTGACGCTAAACGGTACACGTACGCCCCCCGGAGATTACATCATCAGTTGGGAATCCTCTCTCGACGATGCCAGTGTGAAATTGCTACACAACGATCTCTTGGTTGCCAGCGCTAACGGGAGGTGGGTGAAACGCGACATCAAATTTGCGCGTGATGCTTATGTATATAGGAGAAATGCTGACGGATCGCGAACCTTGCTTGAAATTCGTTTTGGGGGTACGCATCAAGCTCTTGTCTTTGGCAAGCCGTCCTGACCGACTGTCAGCAGATTGGCTCAGCTAAACCACTTGCTGCGACTGATTGATCAAGTTTCTAGAATCCACCCTTCTCCAGCATCCCCGCAGTCACCAGCTTCTTTTCGATGTGCCGCTGCAGGGTTTGAATCAAAAACTTGCGGAGGTCGGCTGCTTGGGCCTTGAACCGCGGCGCATCAGCAAAACTTTCGAGCGGCGCACGGAACATTTGTGCTGCCAGGATCCGCGATTCCGACGACATTTCCGAAGACGCCAGCCGCTTATCATCCTCACACACCAATCCGTCAGACAAGGCGTGAAAGAACGCCCGGCTGCCGTTCAGTGTGCGCCCGCAAGCCATGCATTCGGATAGTTCCGGCAGATAACCCATGAGGCGGGTCATCCAAAGTTCGAAATAGGTAATAGGCAACCACAGGTCAGAGCCGCGCAAGCCGGCCAGAACAGCAAGGGCGAGACGGAAAACTGCATCGTTGGGCTCGCGGTCGGGTAAAAGCTCATCGAGCAACTCAGCCACATGCGCGAGCGCGACTGCCCGTGAATACGTGACTTCCGAGGCGAGAGGGGATTCCAACACCTCGCAGGAATCTAACCGCGCCAACTCCCGCCGTTCACGGTCTTCGTAGTGGACACGCACATAGGTCAAAGGTTCGAGCGCACCTCCGAAGCGGCGCCTGGATTTCTTGGCCGAGCGGGCAACGCCGCGAACCTTGCCCTCCGCACGAGTGAATAGCGTGACCAGCAGGTCGGCTTCCCGCAACGGATACGTTCGCAGAACGATTGCTTCCGATTCCTTCAATAACATCGAAGCCCATTTAAACCAATGCGTCCCTTAAGTTAATGCTTGATTGTAAATGGAACGTGGGTGGGAAAAATGACTGCGTCCAGGCACAACTTGCCAGCGTCATGATGCGCCCGGCAGCACTTGCCGCCCAGGGGACAGGAATTTTGTTGCTGCCGTAGGGATCGCAGAGCGCAGTCCGAATGAAATCAACCACCTGCCAACAGAGGGTTCGAGAGACGGAGTTGGCATCAGAGTTGCGATTGAGCGTGTGTCATCTGTTGAAGGATCTAGGGTAACCGGCCAGTTCGACGGCAGTTTTTGCTGCTAAAGACCTCGCTTGGGCTGCCGATAGGTCTAAGAGACAGAAATCTACCGACTTCGTAGTTCCATTTCAGGAGGCAGCACATGTCCGTCGCGGGAATCTCAAGTAGCATTCTCAGTCAAGCCACCGCCCAACCGCCGTCCGTCAGGCAACAGGAAGATGCTGCCTGGCGGCAGCTGGAACAAGGGCTACAATCCGGCAATCAAACTGCAACGCAACAGGCATATAACACCCTGGCTTCGTTCGGGCCGAACAACTCTGGTCCGTTCTCTAACTCCACCCAGGCTGCTGAGTTCAAAAGCCTGGGGCAGTCGATCCAGGCGGGAGATCTAACGGGCGCCCAACAGCAAGCCAGCCAAATCGCGGGGCAGCAACTCACTAAGGATTTCAACCGATACGAAAAGGATGTGCAGACGGGAAATCCAGCAGGCGGACAAGCTTTGGCTGACCTAAAGGGAGATTTTTGGGCAGAGTTTGGCTCTCAGCCTCAATCCTCTCCACCCTCTCCAACGGCTGCGGTTGCCAGCGAGGCGAATCCGGTATCGGTCGGGAGCTCCATTAGCCTACAAGCATAACCCAGGAGATCGCAGGGCGAATAGCACGGAAACTTTCCGCAAGGGGTTTCCGGTTCTCGGGACCGCAGTCGTGAACCGCTGAACCGGTTTCGTTCTCGCACTCGGCAAAGAGAAGGTTGCCGCTTCCCGGGCGACAATCTTCTCCTTGCAGTTTTTCTCCACCTGACTTGCTCTCGGAAAATCGCGGCGCTTATTTCTGAACAGCCACCAAAGTAGACTGGACCTTAGAGGTCTATCATCTTCGTGCGCATGGGCTTACCTTGGACTGAAAGAAACTAACAATGGCGACAACAAGCAAGGTCGACCTCGCTAAATGCAGCGCCGCCCGTCGTGGGGACATTCCCTCAGCCAAGGGGAATGACCAGCATGGCGGTAATTCAAAACAGATTGCTCTTCGGACGAGCCCTTCCCCTGTTGCTCTGAGGAGAATCCCGTGCGGAACAGCGTTAGCCCACTTCGTATTGCGAAAGACGCAAAAGCCCTCGTCCATCCCTATTCAACCTACCCATTAACGGACTGCGGTAACGCGGAAAGGCTAATCGATCAGCACAGTGGATGCCTTCGCTTCTGTCGCGCCAGCCACCAGTGGTTTATCTGGACCGGATACCGGTGGATTGGGGATCGAGACGCCGCCGTTCAACTGGCCAAGAAGACGGTTCGGGCGATGCAACAAGAGCGAAAACAAATTGCGGGCCAGTCAGATCGCAACCCAGGGGACTGGGAGCTCTTGCGACGACGGGCAGATGCGCTGGGCAAGTGGGCAACACGTTCCGAGGGCGCTGCACAGATCGGCGCGATGCTCCGCATGGCAGAATCGGATCCTCGGCTGTCGGTGGTTCCCGCGGATTTTGACAGGAACCCCTGGCTGCTTTGCGTGCAGAACGGCTCAATTGATCTTGATAGTGGCGGTTTCCGAGAGCACCGTCCTGAGGAACTGCTCACAAAGTTTGCTGGTGCAACATACCAGGCCGACGCCCAATGCCCCCGATGGGAGAGGTTTCTTGATGAGGTCTTTGAACCGCACCCCGAAGTCATTCCGTTTCTCAGAAGGGCGATCGGCTATACGTTAACCGGCGACACAAGAGAGGAATGTGTGTTCGTGCTCGTAGGCAGCGGTCGCAATGGGAAAAGCACCCTTATCGGCCTGCTGCACGGCCTTTTCGGGGACTATGGGGGCGTTGCGGAGATGGATACGTTTCTGGCTTCGCGGGGGAACGCGCTTAGGGAGGATATCGCAGACATGCGCGGCCGTCGCTTCGTGAGTTCCCAAGAGCCGACTATCAATAGTGCATTCGCAGAAGCCACGTTGAAGTGGGTGTCCGGTGGCGACCGGATTCGTGCGCGACGTCTATACGAACACGCGCAAGAGTTTCAACCCACTCATAAACTGTGGCTGGCTGTGAACCGCGTGCCAACCCTCAGAGCCAACGATAGTGCCGCTTGGAGCCGGTTACGCGTAATTCCGTTCGACGTGTCCTTTGCAGGCAGGATTAATCGAGAACTGAAAGTTGAGCTAAATAGTGAGCTAACGGGAATCCTTAGGTGGGCTGTAAAGGGTTGTCTGCTGTGGCAGCGCGACGGGCTCGGATCAACCCCATCCGTCGAAGATGCCACCGAAATGTGGCGGAAACGTGGGAACAAAGCGTCGTGAAACTGCATAAGCTCGATTGGAAGTCACTGCTCCTCGGAGACCACTCCTATTTAGATATGACGGACGAGTGTTACTTTACCGACGAGTACGAGTGCCACCACCAACGCGGTATCAAACCGCTGATTCTGTCATTGAAGCGCGGTCATCAGCCCGTGATCCAAGACCTAGCCCGGCAACTAACATCTGCCCTGCCGCATGAGTGGGCTCGCGCTTATACATTCGTTCCCATGCCGCCGTCGTCGGGTCTTTCCAGTCCACTTAAATCGCTAGTGTGGCGACTGCCCGTTGGCGATGTCCGGAATCTTCTTGCACAGGGCCGATGCACCCTGGCTTCCCACAATGGGTGGCGACCAACGCCCTTACAGCGGGCGCAACTTATAACGTTGAACGAGCTACAGGTAGATCCGGAGCCCAGAACCGTTGTAATCGTTGATGATGTGCTTGCTACGGGATCCCATTTTCGCGCAGCGAAGATGTTGGTTCGCGTTAGATGGCCCAGGATGAGGGTAATTGGCCTGTTCTTAGCCCGAGTGTGTTCGCGGCGAAGCGGCTCCTGTCACTTTGAGACTGCCGACCACGGAAACGACCAGACTTGCGAGGTGGACCCGCGGCGCACCGACTCTATGATCGTCCGACCCTTTCACTGTCTCGAAATTGATACCATCGACCAAGTACACAAAGGCCACCATTCGAGGTAACCAACCGTGCGGTTACTGACGATGGTAACCACGGTCATCTTGCCCATCCCGCCAACCTGCTTCACTCTAGGGTGTGCTGGAAATTCTGCTGAAGCGCGCACCAACTGACCGGAAATGAACAAATCCGAAACCGCCGCGCCGGGCGCGGATTGGACCAAGCTTCTCACCGACCCGCAGATCGCAAGCCATCTTGGCGAGCTGTTACGGGCCTATCGGGAGGCTCCGCCCGAGAAGCGCGATCGCGCGCTGCTCGAAGCCATGCGTAAGATCAAAGGCGAATCAGCCAATGCGCAGCCCCCCGGCGGCTCGTCGCCTTCAGCTCATCCCAACCCCATCGAGCAAGTGGTTGCTACCGATTCTGCTGCCAGCCCGCCTTTCGAGCCTGACATTTTTACCCCGTCATGGGGAGAAGATCGCAGGCACTATCCTCGTATGAAGTGTTTTGTCGCGGTCGAATTACGCATGGAGAGTTCATCCACTCCCGTTTGGGGCAACCTCTCGAACACCAGCCGGGGAGGATGTTTCGTAGAAACGGCTACCATGCTGGGCGACGGCGCCAAGCTTGAAATTGGGCTGTGGGTGGCCAACGGAAAAATCTGGGTCAAGGGTCTGATCATCAATGGAGTCGTGACACGAAGCAATTCCTTCGGACTCCGCATCAAGTTTGGCGAGATGGAGACCTCAGAACGCGAACGGCTGCGCGAGTTCCTGAAATTTGTGGAAAACACTACCAAGGGTTACCACTACGAGCACGGCTACCTGGCGCAGATCAAGCGCTAGAGTTTCGCTCTTCCTGCAATTTGTATTCCCTCGTCACTGAATCCTTCCAGAAGGAAAAATCATCTCAAGTATCGAGACGCCTGTTGTTAAGGCTGCCCCGATTTTGTTCGTCCCCCGCGTATGGCAATAACTTGATAAACTGCGTGGGTAGAACTCCGATCGGTCCCTGAAGGGAGAACGCTTCTATGGTGGCGAGCGAGCAGATTCTGACCGGCAAGCAATTGGACCTTCTGTGCATCAACACGATTCGCACCCTGGCCATTGATGCGGTGCAGAAAGCCAACTCCGGCCATCCCGGCGCGCCCATGGGATTGGCTCCGGTCACTTATTCTCTGTTTCAGCAGTTTTTGCGCTTCGATCCGAACGATCCCACATGGCCTGACCGTGATCGCTTTGTGCTCTCCAACGGCCACGCGTCGATGTTGCTCTACGCCATGTTGTATCTGAGCGGGGTTCGTAACGTGAACTCCGCCGGCCAACCGACGAACGAGCTTGCCATCTCTCTGGACGAAATAAAGAGATTTCGCCAACTCGACAGCCGCACTCCCGGGCACCCGGAATACGGCGTAGCGGCTGGCATTGAAACCACTACGGGGCCTCTTGGCCAAGGCGTGGGGAACAGCGTCGGCATGGCGATCGCCAGCAAATGGCTGGCGGCACACTACAACCGCCCAGGATTCGAACTATTTACTTTTAAGACCTATGCGATGTGCGGCGATGGCGACATGATGGAAGGCATCGGTTCCGAAGCGGCTTCACTTGCCGGCCATTTGAAGCTCTCCAACTTGTGCTGGATGTATGACAACAATCGGATCACACTCGATGGACCTGCTGACTGGTCGTTTACCGAAGATGTTGGTGCACGCTTCCTCGCCTATGGCTGGAATGTCACTCACGTGACCGATGCCAATGACCTCGATGCGTTGGGGAAGGCTTACA